>Ga0194132_10001955_pt1 | contig 40264 bp, 39 predicted proteins | sample TA2KigOf80mmetaG_FD_148612 | JGI IMG/M metagenome (GOLD analysis project Ga0194132, IMG submission 148612) | Freshwater microbial communities from Lake Tanganyika, Tanzania - TA2015054 Kigoma Offshore 80m | ecosystem: Environmental > Aquatic > Freshwater > Lake | place: Tanzania: Lake...
CGGCGCAGGGCCCAGCACGCGCACCTCGGCGTCGGTCGGCGCGGCACGGGCCAGCGCGCGCGCCGCGCGCTCGACCTCGGCTTCCTTTTCCCCCGACACGATCAGCGCCACCAACCGTCCGAACGGCGGCATGGCCGCTTCGCGCCGCGCCTCGGTTTCGGCGGCGATGAACCGGTCGCGCGCGAGGGAGGCCAACGCCGCCATCACCGGATGATCGGGCATATAAGTTTGCAGCAGCACCTTGCCTGGCCGTTCGCCCCGCCCGGCGCGGCCCGCGACCTGGTGGAGAAGCTGATAGGTGCGTTCCGCCGCGCGCAAATCCCCGCCGGCGAGGCCCAAGTCCGCGTCGACCACGCCGACCAGGGTCAGGCCCGGAAAATGATGGCCCTTGGCCAAAACTTGCGTGCCGATCAGGAGATCGACTTCGCCCGCCTCGACCCGGCGGACCAGATCGTGCGCGGCTGCCGGCGAAGCGAGCGTGTCGCTGGCGGCGAGTGCGATGCGCGCCTTGGGAAAGGCGGCGCGCGCTTCGTCCGCCAACCGTTCGATGCCCGGACCGCAAGCGGCGAACTTCCCTTCCGCCTGGCAATGGGGACAGCGCTCCGGCAGGGCGGCGGAAAAACCGCAATGGTGGCAGCGGAGTTGCGGCGCGCGCGGGGATTTTTGTATTTGCCCGCCTATCGGCGGGACCGCGCGATGTTCGACCAGCCACGCGCTGCAATTGGGGCAGCGGAAGCGGTGCCCGCAGCCTCGGCAGAGGGTGAGCGGCGCGTAGCCGCGCCGGTTCAAAAACAACATCGCCTGTTCGCCGTTGGCGAACGTTGCCGCGAGCGCCTGCGCGAGCGGTTCCGAAATCCAGCGCCCGGCCGGGAGATTTTCCCGGCGCATGTCGACGCGGACGACCTCGGGCAGCCGGGCGCCGCCGTGCCGGTCGGGAAGGTGCAGCGCGCCGTAGCGTCCGGCGGCGACGTTGGCGACGGTTTCCAAGGACGGCGTCGCCGACGCCAGCACGATCGGAATGTTTCCCAACCGCGCGCGCACCACCGCCATGTCGCGGGCGTTGTAGATGACCCCGTCTTCTTGCTTGTAGGAGGAGTCGTGTTCCTCGTCGACCACCACCAGGCCGAGGTCGGGGAACGGCAGGAAGAGCGCCGAGCGCGCGCCGCACACCACCCGCGCCGAGCCCTCCGCCACCGCGCGCCAGGTCGCGCGCCGCGCCGCGTCGGAAACGCCCGAATGCCAGAGCGCTGGCTCAGTCCCGAAGCGGGCGCGGAAACGGTTAAGCCACTGCGCGCCAAGGGCGATCTCCGGCAGCAGCACCAACGCCTGCCGTCCCGACTCCAGCGCGGCGGCGACCGCCTGGAAGTAGACCTCGGTTTTCCCCGAGCCGGGAACGCCGTCGAGCAGCGTGACGGAAAATCCGCCCGCGCGCGTCTTGGCGGCGAGCGCCTCGGCGGCGGCGCGCTGCTCGGGCGAGAGTTCCGGCCCGGCGCGCTTCCAGTCGGGCGGAACAAAGACTTTCACGGGCATCGGCACGGCGATCAACGCGCCCGCCTCCGCGAGCGCCTTGACCACGCCCGCGTCGACGCCCGCGTCGCGCGCGAGTTCGGCAAGGATGCGCGGCGGGCCGTCGGCCGCGTCCAAGACCCGTTGGCGCGCGACGGTTAACTTGAGCGTGGTTGTCGGTGCCGGGTTGCGAACGTAGCCGAGAACGGGTTTTTCGGGCGCGAGCGCCTTCGGCACGCTCGCCGCCATCTTGAGCACCGCGCCGGGCGGCGACAGCGTGTACTCGGCGACCCAATCGACGAAGCGGCGGGATACCTCCGGCAGCGGCGGCGCGGGCAGGACGGCGCCAACGGTTTTCAGGCGGGCCTCGGCGACCTCGCCCGAGCCCGGCCCCCAAACCACGCCCGCGAGCCGGCGGCCCCCCAGCGGCACGGTCACGAAGTCGCCAGCCTTGAGAATCGCCCCTTCCGGCACCCGGTAGTCGTAGGCCCCGGAAAGCGGAAGGGGTAGTAGGACGGAGACGGTTTCCCCCCCTATATATTGCGTTTTGATGGAACCGGCCGAGTCCATGGGCTACACTCTATCGCATCTTGGCCAATCTGGGGCGAACACGGGGGAAAGGCACATGAGCACCAGCAAGACCCGGAGCGAGGCCGACGCCGCGCCCGCCGCCGACGTGAACGCCGACGACGTCAACGCCGATCAGGTCGCCCGCTACCTCGCCCGCCACCCCGATTTCTTCGAGGCGCACGGCCACCTGCTGCTGGCGATGGCCGCGCCCGGACGCTGGACCGAGGGCGTGGTCGATATCCAGAAGGTGATGCTCGATCGCCGGATCGAGGAAATCACCGAATTGCGCAATTGCGCCATCGAGGTGATCGAAACCAGCCGCAACAACATGACGGTGCAGACCCGCACCCATGCCGCGGTGCTGGCGTTACTGGCGGCGAATTCGTTCGAGCATCTGCTGCGGGTGGTGCAGGAGGACGTGCCGCTCCTGCTCGACATCGACGTGGCGGTTCTGGCGTTCGAGGCGGGCGACCGTCCGCTCGCCGAACTGGTGACCTTGGAAACCCGTTACCTCAAGACCGGTGCGGTCGACGAAGTGATCGGCGCCGAGAAGGACGTGCGCTTGGTGCGCGACATCCGCGACGACGGCACCCTGTTCGGCGGCGCCGCCGGGCTGGTGCGCTCGGCGGCGCTGGCGCGGCTGCGCCCGGACCGTGTCCTGCCGCCGGGCCTGTTGGCGCTCGGTTCGCGCAGCGGCACCTTCCATCCCGGGCAGGGCACCGAGCTTGTCCACTTCCTCGCCCGCGTCGTCGAGGCGTGCGTCGGCCGATGGCACGGGAAGACGGGATAAGGGGATCCGTAAACCGAGATCGTCATTCCCGCGAAAGCGGGAATCCATTTTTTCGAAGCGTGGACCTCTGCTTTCGCGGGGGTGACGGTGTGGGAGCCGAGGAATGATCCCGTCACGCCGGAAACGGCCCGCCGAAACGCCACCGTCCAGCGGCGCGATCGCATTTCCGGCCGAACCCGCCCTGATTCGCGCCGCCGAGGAGTGGCGGCGATGGCTCCGCGACGAAAAGCGCTGCTCGCGCCACACCCTCGACGCCTACGGGCGCGACGCGGCGGCGTTTTTCGCGTTTCTCGCCGAGCATCTCGGCTATCCGCCGGGTTTGTCCGATCTCGAAAAGCTGGCGCTGGTGGATTTCCGCGGTTTCCTCGCCGGGCGCAGCCGCCTGGGACTCGCGCGATCGTCGACCGCGCGGACCATGTCATCGGTGCGCGGCCTGTTCCGCTTCCTCGAAAAACGAGGGCTGGCCCGGTGCGGCGCGATCGCCGGCGTGGGCGCGCCGCGGCCGCCGAAATCGGTGCCGCGCGCGCTGGGCGAGCCGGAGGCGCTGGAGGCGGTCGCCGCCGTCGGCGAACTTTCCGACGAACCGTGGATCGCCGCGCGCGACGCGGCGCTGCTGGCGCTGCTCTACGGCTGCGGGTTGCGGATCGGCGAGGCGCTTTCGCTCAACCGCGACGATGTCCCCAAGGGCGACGCCATGGTGATCACCGGCAAGGGCCGCAAGCAGCGCCTGGTGCCGCTGCTGCCGGCGGTCAAGATCGCGCTCGCCGATTACTTGGCCGTCTGTCCGTTCGCGGGCGGGAACAAGGCGCCGCTCTTCGTCGGCGCGCAAGGGCGCAGGTTGAATCCGGGCGTCGCCCAGCGCCAGGTGCGCCGCCTGCGCGCCATGCTCGATCTGCCGGAAACCGCGACCCCGCACGCCTTCCGCCACAGCTTCGCCACCCATTTGCTCGCGGGCGGGGGCGATTTGCGCGCGATCCAGGAATTGCTCGGCCACGCCTCGCTCTCCACCACCCAGCGCTACACCGAGGTCGACGTCGCGCGCCTCGACGAGGTTTATCGCCGCGCGCATCCGCGCGCCAAACTGCGGGGCTGAACCGGCGGGACGCGCGCCCCTGGCCTGACGGATATTTTGTACCAGCAGGACTGAGAGATTATTGCATCGGCGCTCCATGGTCCAGGTGCTGCGGGACGGGGCTGATGGCCTGCGGTGCCGGCGGGCCGCGTCAGATATGGATGGCGCGGCCCAAGGAGGCGAGCGCGGCTTCCTTGACCGCCTCGACCAGGCCGGGATGGCCGTGGCAGGTGCGGCCTAAGTCCTCGGCGGAAGCTCCCATCTCGATCGCCAGCGCGATTTCCTGGATCAGCTCGCCCGCCTGCGGGCCGACGATGTGCGCGCCGACGATCCGGTCGGTGGCGGCGTCCGCCAGCACCTTGGCGAAGCCGTCGGTCTCGGCGTTGCACTTGGCGCGCGCGTTGGCGGTGAACGGGAACTTGCCGGCGCGGTAGGCGCGGCCGGAGCTTTTCAATTGTTCCTCGGTCTTGCCGATGCCGGCGATCTCGGGAGCGGTGTAGACGATGGCGGGGATCGCATCGCGGTTCACGTGCCCGGCCTCGCCGGCGATGATCTCGGCCACGGCCACGCCCTCGTCCTCGGCCTTGTGGGCGAGCATGGCGCCGCCGATCACGTCGCCGATGGCGAACACGCCCGGCACGTTGGTTTGGAAATGGTTGTCGACGGTGACAAACCCGCGCGCGTCGAGGGTGACGCCGGCCGCCTCCAGCCCAAGGCCCTCGGTGTACGGACGCCGCCCGACCGCGACCAGGACCGCGTCCGACTCGACGGTTTCGCTTTTGCCGCCGTTGCGCGGTTCGACCGACAACTGAACCGTCTTGCCCGATTTCGCGCCCGTCACCTTGGTCGCGAGGCGGAACGTTATGCCCTGCTTGGCGAGCACGCGCTGGGCGAACTTGGCGACCTCGCCGTCCATGCCGGGCAGGATCGAATCGAGGAACTCGACCACCGTCACCTTGGCGCCGAGGCGGCGCCAGACCGAGCCCAGTTCGAGGCCGATCACGCCACCGCCGATGACCGCGAGGGTCTCCGGCACCTGGGAAAGCGCGATCGCGCCGGTGGAACTGAGAATTTTCTTCTCATCGATGGGGACGCCCTTGAGCGGCGCCACGTCCGAGCCGGTGGCGATGACGATGGAGGACGCCTTGAGGGTCTCGGTCTTGCCGTCGGCCTCGACCGCGACGGTATCGGCCGCCGTGAGGCGGCCCGTGCCCTTGACGTAGCGCACCTTGTTTTTCTTGAACAGGAACTCAATGCCCGAGGTCAGTTCCTTCACCACTTTCTCTTTCCGCGCCATCATCTGGCCGAGGTCGAGGTCGAGCTTGCCGACCTTGACGCCGTGGTGGGCGAATTCCTTGGCCGCCATTTCGTAATAGTGGGAGGATTGCAGCAGCGCCTTCGACGGGATGCAGCCGACATTGAGGCAGGTGCCGCCGAGGCTGCCGCGCTTTTCGACGCAGGCCACTTTCAGGCCGAGTTGCGCGGCGCGGATGGCGGCGACGTAGCCGCCGGGCCCGCCGCCGATGACGATGAGGTCGAGGGTGTCGCTCATTTCCGATCACCCCCACCCCAGCCCTCCCCCGTCGAGGGGGATAGGGATGTTCTTTGTATTTTCCCTCCCCCCTTGCGGGGGAGGGAACGGGAGGGGGGCGTGTCGCGCATATCGGGGCTCAGACATCGATCAGGATGCGGCTCGGGTTTTCGACCAGGTCCTTGATCCGGGCGAGGAACGAGACCGCCTCGCGCCCGTCGATGATGCGGTGATCATAGGTCATGGCGATGTACATCATCGGCCGCGCCTTGATTTCATCGCCGACCACGCGCGGCCGGCGCTCGATCTTGTGCATGCCGAGGATGCCCGACTGCGGCGGATTGAGGATCGGCATCGACAGAAGCGAGCCGTAGACGCCGCCGTTGGAGATGGTGAAGGTGCCGCCGGTCATTTCGGCGAGGGCGAGCTTGCCGTCGCGGGCGCGGCGGCCGAAATCGGCGATGCGGGTTTCGATCTCGGCGAACGACATTTTGTCGGCTTCGCGCAGCACCGGCACCACCAGGCCCTGGGGCGAGCCGACCGCGACGCCGATGTGGTAGTAGTTCTTGTAGATGATTTCGTCGCCGACGATTTCGGCATTGACCGCCGGCCACTCCCTAAGCGCGATGCAGGACGCGCGCACGAAGAACGACATGAAGCCGAGGCGCGTGCCGTGCTTCTTCTCGAACGCGTCCTTGAATTGGGCGCGCATATCCATCGCCGCGCCCATGTCCGCCTCGTTGTAGGTGGTGAGCATGGCGGCGGTGTTCTGGGATTCCTTCAGGCGCTCGGCGATGATGCGGCGCAGTTTGGTCATGCGCACGCGCTCTTCGCGCTCGGCCTCCGGGCGCGGTCCGGTCGGCGCGGCCGGGGTGAGTCGCGCGGTCCCGTCGATAGGCGGGCGCACAACAGAATCCCCCCGCGCGACGGAAGGAGTCGCGGGTGCCGCAATGTGAGCCAATACGTCGGCCTTGGTCAGGCGGCCGCCGGGACCGGTCGCGGGAATCCGGATGGGATCGAGGCGGTGTTCCTCGATCAGTTTGCGCACGGCGGGCGCGAGCGGACCTTCGGAAGCCGCCGATGCGGGCGCCGGGGCGGGAACGGGAGCAGGCGCCGGCGCCGGGGCGGCTTTAGGCGCGGGAGCGGGGGTTGGCTTGGGCGCGGCGGGTTTCGTTCCGGCGGCGCCGGCCTCGATCACGCCCAACAGCGCGCCGACCTGGACGTCGGAACCGGCCGGCGCAGCGATCGAGGCGAGCGCGCCGGAGGCGGGCGCGTTGACCTCGACCGTCACCTTGTCGGTTTCGATCTCGACCAGCGGTTCGTCCTGGGCGACCGCTTCGCCCGCCTGCTTGAACCACTTTGAGACGGTCGCTTGCGTGACCGATTCACCGAGGGTTGGCACCTTGATTTCCACGCCCATGATGGGGTCCTCGTTCCGAATAGCCCTATGCGTTATTTCCGCTTGCCGTCGTCGGCCGCGCCCAGGGCCTCGGCCACCAGTCGGGCCTGCTGGGCGACGTGCTTGGCGTGCGAGCCGGTCGCCGGCGACGCGGACGCCGGCCGGCCGGCGTAGCGGATCTTGTTCCCGTCGGCGCCGAGGCCGTTCAGCACCGCGCCGAGCGGCTCGAACATGTAATGCCACGCGCCCATGTTGCGCGGTTCTTCCTGGCACCAGACGATGTCCGCCTTCGGGAAGCGCTTGAGTTCGTCGGCGAGGACCTCGTGCGGGAATGGGAACAGTTGTTCGACGCGCAGCAGATAGACGTCCTTGAGGCCGCGCTTTTCCCGTTCCTCGAACAGGTCGTAGTAGACCTTGCCCGAGCACAGTACCACGCGCCGGATCTGGTTGTCGGGGGCGACGCGGCCGCCGTCCCACAGCACGCGGTGGAAGGTGGTGCCCTCGCCCATGTCGGCCAAGGGCGAAACGCAAAGCTTGTGGCGGAGCAGCGATTTGGGCGTGAACAGGATCAGCGGCTTACGGAAATCGCGGCACACCTGGCGGCGTAGCACGTGGAAATAGTTCGCGGGCGTGGTGCAGTTGCAGATTTGCCAGTTGTCGTCGGAAGACAGCTGCAGGTAGCGCTCGATGCGGCCCGAACTGTGTTCGGGCCCCTGGCCTTCGAATCCGTGCGGCAGCAGCATCACCAGGCCCGACATGCGCAGCCATTTCGATTCGCCGGTGGCGATGAACTGGTCGATGATCACCTGAGCGCCGTTGGCGAAGTCGCCGAATTGCGCTTCCCACAGCACCAGCATGTGCGGCTCGGCCAGGCTGTAGCCGTACTCGAAGCCGAGCACTCCGGCCTCCGACAGCGGGCTGTCGATCACCTCGAACGGCGCTTGGCCGAAACGCAGGTTGGCGAGCGGCGAGTAGCGCTCCTCGGAGGTCTGGTCGACCAGGACCGAATGGCGCTGGGAGAAGGTGCCGCGCCCCGAGTCCTGGCCCGAAAGCCTGACCGGCGTTCCGTCCGCGAGCAGCGTGCCGAAGGCGAGCGCCTCGGCGGTCGTCCAGTCGATGCCTTCGCCCGACTCGATCATCTTGCGCTTAGCTTCGAGCTGGCGCGCGACCTTGGGGTTGATATGGAAATTTTCGGGATAGCGGGTGAGCGCGAGGCCCACTTCCTTGAGCCGGTCGGAGGCGACGCCGGTCTTACCGCGCCGGGCGTCGGCGGCGGCCAGGCCGATCCCCGACCACGAGCCTTCGAGCCAGTCGGCCTTATTGGCCTTGAAACCGCGCGAGGCCTCGAACGCCTCGTCCATGCGCGTGTAGGATTCCTTGACGATGTCTTCGCCCTGGCTCGGGCTGATCAGGCCCTCGCGCGCGAGCTTGTTGACGTAGAGAACCCGCGTGGTCGGATGCTCGGCGATCTTGCGGTACATGAGCGGCTGGGTAAACGCCGGCTCGTCGCTTTCGTTGTGGCCGAAGCGGCGGTAGCAGATCATGTCCACCACCACGTCCTTCTTGAAGCGCTGGCGGTATTCGATGGCGATGCGGGCGCAGTGCACGACCGCCTCGGGGTCGTCGCCGTTGACGTGGAAGATCGGCGCGTCCACCGCCTTGGCCACGTCCGAGCAGTAGGGCGACGAGCGCGAGAAGCGCGGCGCGGTGGTGAAGCCGATCTGGTTGTTGATGATGAAGTGGATGGTGCCGCCGGTGCGGTAGCCGCGCAGGCCCGACAGCGTGAAGGTTTCATGCACAAGCCCTTGGCCGGCGAACGCGGCGTCGCCGTGCAGGATCAGGCCGAGCACCTTGTCGCGGTCGTCGTCGCGGCGCTGGCGCTGCTTGGCGCGCACCTTGCCGAGCACCACGGTGTTGACCGCTTCCAGGTGCGACGGGTTGGCGGTGAGCGAGAGATGTACGCGGTGGCCGTCGAAGGCGCGATCCGACGAGGTGCCGAGGTGGTATTTGACGTCGCCCGAACCCTGCACGTCGTCGGGGTTGGCGGAGGCTCCCTGGAACTCGGCGAAGATCGCCTGCATCGGCTTGCCCATCACGTTGGCAAGCACGTTGAGCCGCCCGCGATGCGCCATGCCGATGACAATTTCCTGGACGCCGAGCTGGCCGCCGCGCTTGATGATCTGTTCCAAGGCCGGGATCAGGCTTTCGCCGCCGTCGAGGCCGAAGCGCTTGGTGCCGGTGAACTTGCGGTCCAGGTATTTTTCGAAGCATTCGCCCTGGGTCAGGCGTTCGAGGATGGCGAGCTTGCCCTTGTCCGAGAAATGGGTCTGGTTGCGGATGGTTTCGATGCGCTCCTGGATCCACGACTTTTCGTCCGGGTCCTGGATGTGCATGAACTCGACGCCGATGGTGCCGCAATAGGTCGCGCGCAAAACGTCGAGGATTTCGCGCATGGTCGCCGATTCGAGCCCGAGCACGTAATTGATGAAGATTTCCCGGTCCATGTCCCGGTCCGAGAAACCGTAGGTCTTGGGATCGAGCTCTGGGTGCGGCTTGGGCGGATCGAGACCGAGCGGATCGAGATTGGCGAGCAAATGGCCGCGGATGCGGTAGGCGCGGATCAGCATCAGCGCGTTGATCGAATCGAGGGTCGCCTGGCGCGCGTTGCCAGCGCCGAAACGCTGCGCGAGCAATTGCTGGAGCGCGCCGGCGTCGTCCGTCGGCGCCTGCGGCACCATGCTTTCCGACATGGCTTTGATTTCGCCGTTGCCGATCACCCGCGTCGAATGGGGCGCCCAGGAGGCGCCCTGCGCCTCGCGCGCGAGATGGCGGGGATCGTCGTTCAGCTCGGCGAAGAATTCCTGCCAGCGGCGGTCGACCGAACCCGGATCGTCGAGGAACTTGGCGTACAGTTCGGCGATGTAGGCCTGGTTGCCGGAAAAGAGGAACGACTCGAGGGGGTCGTGAACCGTCATGGCGTCCGTCGCGCCCTCGTCAGGCGCGCTCCTGCTACGAAGTCATCAGCGCCGTTTCTTCAGCGCCTTGAGCATGGTTCGCCCGAGCGCTGCGGGCGAATTGGAAATGTGGATGCCGGCCTTGCGCATGGCCTCGATCTTGTCGCCGGCGCCGCCCTTGCCGCCGGAAATGATCGCCCCGGCGTGGCCCATGCGCCGTCCGGGAGGCGCGGTCAGCCCGGCGATGAAGCCGACCACGGGCTTCTTGGTTTTCGACGATTTGAGGAAGGCGGCCGCATCCTCCTCGGCGGTGCCGCCGATTTCGCCGATCATCACCATCGCCTTGGTCTGCTTGTCCTTGAGGAACAGTTCTAGGCAATCGATGAAGTTGGTGCCGTTGACCGGATCGCCGCCGATACCGATGCAGGTCGATTGGCCGAGTCCGGCGGCGGTGGTCTGCGCCACCGCTTCGTAGGTGAGCGTGCCCGAGCGCGACACGATGCCGATCGAGCCCTTCTTGTGGATGTGGCCGGGCATGATGCCGATCTTGCATTCGCCCGGCGTGATGATGCCGGGGCAGTTGGGGCCGATCAGGCTGGTGGCCGAGTTTTTCAGCGCGCGCTTGACCCGCACCATGTCGAGGACCGGGATGCCCTCGGTGATGCAGACGACGAGCGGGATTTGCGCGTCGACCGCCTCGAGAATGGCGTCGGCGGCGAACGGCGGCGGCACGTAGATGACCGAGGCGTTGGCGCGGGTCCTGGCCGCGGCCTCGGCGACCGTGTCGAACACGGGCAGGCCCAGATGCTTGGTGCCGCCTTTGCCGGGGGTGACGCCGCCCACCATCTTGGTGCCGTAGGCGATCGCCTGTTCGGAATGGAAGGTGCCTTGGGCGCCGGTGAAGCCCTGGCAGATGACGCGGGTGTTCTTGTCGACGAGGACGGACATGGTCAGCGCCCCCTCTTTTTGACCGCGCCAACCGCCTTATTGGCCGCGTCGTCGAGATCATCGGCGGAAATGATCGGCAGGCCCGAGTCAGCGAGAATCTTTTTGCCCTTGTCGACGTTGGTGCCGGCGAGCCGGACCACCAGCGGCACGCCGAGGTGCACCTCGCGCGCGGCGGCGACCACGCCTTCGGCGATCACGTCGCAGCGCATGATGCCGCCGAAGATGTTGACCAGGATCGCCTGCACGCTCTTGTCGGCGAGGATGATCTTGAACGCCTCGGTGACCCGTTCCTTGGAGGCGCCGCCGCCGACGTCGAGGAAATTGGCGGGCGCGCCGCCGTGCAGTTTAATAATATCCATGGTCGCCATGGCGAGGCCGGCGCCGTTGACCATGCAGCCGATGCTGCCGTCGAGCCGGATATAGTTGAGTTCGTGCTTGGAGGCTTCCCGCTCGGCCGGGTCTTCCTCGTTTTCGTCGCGCATCCCGGCGACGTCGGCGTGGCGATAGAGCGCGTTGTCGTCGAAGTTCATCTTGGCGTCCAGCGCCACCACGTCGCCGGCCTGGGTCACCACCAGCGGGTTGATTTCGACGATCGAGCAGTCGAGGTCGACGAAGGCCTTGTACATGGCGGAGATGAATTTAATGGCGCTCGCGACCTGCTTGCCTTCGAGCTTGAGGCCGTAGGCGATTTTCCGCCCGTGATAGGGCATGAAGCCCGCCGCCGGATCGATCGAAACCTTGATGATTTTTTCGGGGTGCTTGGCGGCGACTTCCTCGATCTCCATGCCGCCCTCGGCCGAGGCCATCAGGGTCAGCCGCGACGTGGCGCGGTCGAGCAGCATGCCGAGATAGAGTTCGCGCGCGATGGCGCAGCCGTCCTCGACGTAGAGGCGCTTCACTTCCTTGCCCGCGGGGCCGGTCTGCTTGGTGATCAGCACGTGGCCGAGCATTTCGGCGGCGTTGGTCTTGACGTCGGCGATCGACTTGACGATGCGCACGCCGCCCTTACCTTGGGGGTTGTCCTTGAAGCGCCCGGCGCCGCGCCCGCCCGCGTGAATCTGGCTTTTCACCACCCAGACCGGGCCGGGCAGCGCTTCCGCCCGTTTCAACGCTTCGTCCGGCGTGAAGGCGACGCCGCCCTTGAGCACGGCGACGCCGTAGCGGGCGAGCAATTCCTTGGCTTGGTGTTCGTGGATGTTCATGGGGGGACCGCGACGGCTAGGCCTTCGCCTGCGCTTCCTTGAGGAGTTTTTCGGTGATCGCGCACAGGCCTTTCACCGCGTCGGCCGATTTCTGGAACGCCGCCTTTTCGTTGGCGTCGAGCTTGATTTCGACCACCTTCTCCACGCCGCGTGAGCCGATCACCACCGGCACGCCGACGTAGAGGCCCTTGACGCCGTATTGGCCGTCGAGCCAGGCGGCGCACGGCAGCACGCGGCGCTTGTCCTTGAGATAGGATTCGACCATCTGCACCGCGGCGCTGGCCGGGGCGTAGAAGGCTGAGCCGGTCTTCAACAGCGCTACGATCTCGGCGCCGCCGTCGCGGGTGCGTTGCACGATCTTGTCCATGCGTTCCTGGGTCGACCAACCCATGCGCACGAGATCGGGCACCGGAATGCCGGCGACCATCGAATAGCGCAGCAACGGCACCATGGTGTCGCCATGGCCGCCGAGGACGAAGGCGGTCACGTCCTCGACCGAAACCTTGAACTCGTCGGCGAGGAAATAACGGAAGCGGGCGGAGTCGAGCACGCCCGCCATGCCGACCACCATGTGGTGCGGCAGGCCCGAGGCCTCGCGCAGCGCCCACACCATGGCGTCCAAGGGATTGGTGACGCAAACGACGAACGCGCCCAGGCAATTCTTGCGGATGCCGTCACCAACCTGAGCCATGACTCTGGCGTTGATGCCGATCAGGTCGTCGCGGCTCATGCCCGGTTTGCGCGCGATGCCGGCGGTGACGATGACCGCGTCCGCGCCCTTGAGCGCGGCATAGTCGTTGGTGCCCGCGATCTCGGCGTCGAAGCCCTCGATCGCCGAGGATTGGATCAGGTCGAGGGACTTGCCCTGGGGGATGCCCTCGACCACGTCGAACATGACGACGTCGCCCAGCTCCTTGAGCCCGATCAGGTGGGCGAGCGTGCCGCCGATGTTGCCGGCGCCGACGAGGGTGATTTTCTTGCGGGCCATGGGGGCTCCTTGGGAAATGGATATCGTGGATGAAACCCGCGCAAAAGGCGGGGAAAACCCGCATGTGGTACCGCGATTTGTGGGGCCTCGCAAGGGCGAGGCTGTCCAACGAGGTGGACCGGCGCCTATCCGGAAAAAAGGGGGCGCTCCCGCGCGCCGCGCTGGGACCGTTAACCTTAATCGGCCCCAACCCTAATCGGCGACGTCGAGACCGATATCGACGGAAGGCGCCGACTGGGTGATGCGTCCGGTCGAGATGAAATCGACGCCGGTGTCGGCGATGGCGCGGATGTTCTCCAGCGTCACCCCGCCCGAGGCTTCGAGTGGCACGCGCCCGGCGACCAGGCGCACCGCCTCGCGCAAGGTAGCGACGTCCATGTTGTCGAGCAGGATCGAATCGGCCCCGGCGGCGATGGCGTCGCGCACCTGATCGAGGGTGTCGCATTCGGCGCGCACGTCGCGGATACCGTCGTGCCCGGTGCGGGCGTGGCGAACCGCCTCGGCGATGCCGCCGGCGATGGCGACGTGGTTGTCCTTGATCAAGATGCCGTCGTCGAGCCGCATCCGATGGTTGGTGGCGCCGCCCATGCGGGTCGCGTACTTGGAGAGCGCGCGGAGGCCCGGCACCGTCTTGCGCGTATCGAGCAGGCGGGCGCGCGTACCGGCGATGCGATCGACGTAGGCGCGGGTCAGCGTCGCGATCCCGCTCATGAACTGGACCAGGTTGAGGGCGGTCCGCTCGGCGGTGAGCAGGGCGGCCGCGTCGCCCTCGACGCGGGCGAGCGTCGCGCCGGCGTAAAAACGCTCGCCGTCGCGCGCGAGAATCTCGAACTTAGCCTCGGGATCCAGGCGCCGGAACACGCGCGCCGCGGCCGCGATGCCGGCGAGCACGATCGCCTGGCGGGTGCGCATGACGAGCGCGAGCTGTGCCCCGGCGGGAACGATGGCGCGGGTGGTGATGTCGCCGCGGCCGACGTCCTCGGCCAGCGCCGCGTCGATCACACGCTCAATATCATCGGCGATATCGTTGGCGATGTCGCCTTGCGCGAGCGACATGGAGAAAAAGAGGAACGCGCCCTATTCGGCGGCGACGCCGATGGGCTGGCGGCGCATCGCTTGCGTCGCCGGCGGCGACATGTCGAGCATGCGCTGCAACGGCAAATAGGCGCGGCGGCGCAGGTCTTCCGGCATGTCGATGCGGGGTGCGCCGTTGACGAGCGCGAGGTACAGCTTTTCGAGGGTATTGAGCGCCATATACGGGCAACGCGCGCAGTCGCAACTGCCGTCCGCGCCCGGCGCGGCGATGACGGTCTTGTCCGGCGCCGCCTTCTGCATCTGGTGCAGCAAGTGCTTTTCGGTCGCGACGATGAATTCCTTGTCCGGGCTCTCCAGCACGTAGCGCAGCATGTTGCGGGTCGAGCCGACGTGGTCGGCGTGCGCCAAGATGCCCTCGGGGCATTCGGGATGCGCGGTGATCTTGGCGCGCGGGTGGCGCGCCTTGAGGGCGAGCAGCTCGCGCTCCGAGAATTGTTCGTGGACGATGCAGATGCCGTTCCACAGCGTCATCGGCCGCCCGGTGCGGCGCATGACGTAGGCGCCGAGATGGCGGTCGGGCGAGAACAGGATCGGTTTGTCGGCCGGGATCTGGCGCACGATGTGCTCGGCGTTGGCCGAGGTGACGATGATGTCGGAGAGCGCCTTCACCTCGGCCGAGCAGTTGATGTAAGTGATGGCGACGTGGTCGGGGTGTGCCTCGCGGAAGGCGCGGAAGGCGTTCGGACGGCACGCTTCCTCAAGCGAGCAGCCGGCATTGGCGTCGGGCAGCAGCACGGTTTTGGTCGGGTTGACGATCTTGGCGACCTCGGCCATGAAGCGCACGCCGCAGAAGACGATGGTGTCGGCGGCGGTCCCGGCGGCGGCGCGGGCGAGATCGAGCGAGTCGCCGACGAAATCGGCGAGGTCCTGGATGTCGCCGTCCTGGTAGTAGTGGGCGAGGATGACCGCGTTCTTTTCGCGCCGAAGCCGCGCGATCTCCGCCTCGAGATCGAGGGCGGGCGCGATGTCGCGGAGCGACTTTGCGTCTTCCGGCGCGGGTACGACGGTTTCGATCACGGTTTCTTCCCTTGGCCTATTCCCTGGGCCCATCCCCTAAAACTCGGGCCCCAAGACCCAGGACATTGCCCCCGTGTCCCCCCGACAATGCCCTCGAATTCCCATCAAGCAAATTAGAATTAGGGGGCGAGGATCGCTTTAGCAAGACGCTTATATTAGCAATTCTTGATCCGGGCGGGCAACAACGCACCATGTCTTGGGTGTCAGGGGCTGCCGATCCGGGGTGGCCCGCCCTTGACCGAGGGGCCGAACGCTTTTTCCAGGACGCGGGTCGAATCCTCGGCGAGTTGGATCGCGTCGCTGATCAGGGCGAGAACGCGCATGTTGTTGTGCAGCACCTGGCGCGCTTCGGGCCGGTTGTCGCCGCTGATCTTGCCGCACCGGGTGATGATGTCGGCGCGGATCACCGAGAGGATTTCTTCGAGCTTGTAGCCGTCGGGCTTGCTATCCGAGACAAGAAAATGGGTCACGCCGGGTCTCCTTTCGCCGGGGGTTAGGCCGGGAATCCTTAGCAGCAATGATGCCGGATAGGAACCCGGCCATTCAAGGAGCGGTGCGACTTGTGGTTTCGGCATATTCTGCCTAATGTTATGAAACGAATGAAGAAACGGCCCGAGAAGCAATGGCGAGAGCGCTTGATGAGATGATGGCCCGGATCAAGGCGGAGGAGGCCAAGCTCCACCGCCGCGGCATCCGTCATGTGGCTATTTTTGGGTCGGTGGCGCGCGGCGACGAGCGCGCTGACAGCGATGTGGATATCGCCGTCGACATCGAGGCCGGCCGGTCGTTTTCCTTGATCCGCATGGAAGACACGCGGCTTTTGCTCGAAGACCGTTTGGGACGTCCCGTCGATCTCGGTGAAACCGACGCCCTTCGACCGACGGTACGCGCGGCGTTCGACCGGGAGCATGTGCGGGTATTTTGATGGCCCGCAGCGACGGCGAGTGGATTGACGATATCCTGACTGCTATCGCCGATATCCGCGCCGACACGGCGGGAATGGATTATCCGGCCTTCGCGCGAAACCCGATGGTCGTCCGTTCGGTTCTTTACTCCATTGGCGTCATTGGAGAGGCCGCGAAAGACCTGGGTCCGGAATTGAAGGCGGCTCACTCGGCCATTCCCTGGCGAGCCATCGCTGGGATACGTGACCGTATCGTGCACGAGTACTTCCGGACCAACACGCGCCGGATTTGGGACGTTGTGGTCGACGATCTCGATCCGCTGGAGAAGATTCTGCGGGCGGCATCACGGGATAGGCGAACGTGAAAACTTCCATCATCCTAGAGGGCGAACTTCGGATCGCCGCCGGTTCTGCTCGATCTGTGAGAAGTTAGCCCCGGTCGTCCCAGGAGGAAATGTAGTCGTCCGACTGCATTTCGATCAGGCGCGACGCCGTGCGCTGGAACTCGAACGACCCGGTGCCCTCGGTGTACAGCTCTTCCGGCCGCGCGTCGGCCGAGCACACCAGGTTGACCTTGTGCTCGTAAAGCGTGTCGATCAGGGTCACGAAGCGGTGCGCTTCGTTATGGCGCTTGGGCCCGAGGCGCGGAATGCCGCTCATCACCACGGTGTGGCAGCGATCCGCGATCGCCGCGTAATCGGCCGACCCGAGCGGCCGTTCGCAGAGATCGGCGAACGAGGCGAACAGCACCCCGTCGGCCATGCGCGGAAATTCGACCTCGCGGCCCTGGACCATCACGTACCAGGGCTTCGCTTCCGCGCCCGCCGTCAGCTTGGCGAAGGCGGCCTCAAGGCGGCTCTCGGCGTCGGGGCCGGAAGGCGTAAGGTAGGTGTCGAACGAGCGCATCCGCTCGAGGCGGTAATCGATGCCGGAGTCGAGTTCGATCACGTCGAGCTTCCGTTCGATCAAATCGATGAACGGCAGGAACAATTCGCGCTGCAGGCCCCCTTTGTAGAGGTCGACGGGCGGGCGGTTGGAGGTGGTCACCACCACCATGCCTTGCTCGAACAGGGCCTCGAACAGGCGGCCCAGGATCATGGCGTCGGCGATGTTGCTGACGTGGAACTCGTCGAAGCAGAGCAGCCAGGCCTGGTCGACGATGACGCGCGCCAGCGCCTTCAGGGGATCGGCGTCGGCGCGGACTTTGCCGGCGCGCGCCGCTTCGCGGAAGCAGTGCACGCGGTCGTGGACCTCGAGCATGAAGGCATGGAAGTGAATCCGCTTGCGGCCGTCGATCGCGACATTGTGGAAGAAGACATCCATCAGCATGGTCTTGCCGCGCCCGACCCCGCCGTGGAGATAGATTCCGCGCGGCGTCGCCATGCGCCGGTGCTGCAGGCGCGCAAGCCAGCCGGAGCGGCCCATCTGCTGGGCATAGGGCGTAATCTCGTCGGCCAGCGTTTACAGACGCGCGACCGCGGTTATTTGCGCGGCATCGGGGCGCGCTGCGCCGTCCGCAATCAGGCGGCGATAGGCGGCAAGAGGGCCCGAGGGGGCGGCAGCATCCATGAACGCCACACTATCGGCTCCGCTGCGGGATATGAAAAGAGGAGAACGCCCCGTCCTCACGGCGCGAAGGCGCGCTCCATGTCGCGGCGGATTTTCACGGCCAGGCCGTCGGGGGGCGTTTCCAGGTCGGCCCAGGCGACCGCCTGGCCCTTGGGGATCGGCCGCGCCAGCTTGACGCCGTGCGCGAGGCCGATCGGCAACGCGCGCCGAGCGAGCGAGGCTTGCGCCGGCATCAGCCGGCCCCAGACCGTATGGCCGCCTTCGCCGTCGAGGATTTCGCCCGCCGCCAGGTCGCGCTTGGCGGTCGCCACCACGTCGGCGTTGAAGCCGCGCGCGACGCCGGTCGGCATCTTCAGGAGGCCGACGGTGGCGACGCTGATGCCGAGTTCGAGGCCGATCAGGTGATAAGGGCGCCATAGCGCGGCGTAACGACCGCTGCGGTCGGTGATCAGGCCGTAGTCGGAAAAGCAGCGCTCGACGTATTCGGAGGGCGCCTCGAACACCACGTACACGCCCCAACGCAGGTTGTTGGCGAGATCGCGCCCGTCGCGCCCCCGGCTCGAGACTACCTCGACCTGGCCTTTGTGGTGGAGCGCGCCGCCCGCGCTCATCGGAATCAAAGTTTCGGCGAGCTTGTCGACAGCGCACGGCGGAAAGCCGAGCCCGTCCGGCGCCGGGGTGAGCCCGGTCGCGTTGGCGACCGCCGCCATTTCGATCGCCGACTTGGTGCCGTCGAGAAACGAATTGAACATCTTGGCGTTGAGGCCGCTGGCCTTCGCCCGCTCCGGCGTTAGGCCGTAATGGGTCCAGACCGTGTCGGGGGTCGATTCGTGGAACTGGGGCATGTAGAGGGTGCCTTTGCCCGCCGCGACCACGTCGAAGCCGCACGCGCGCGCCCAATCGACTTGTTCGCAGATTAAGGCCGGCTGGTCGCCGTAGGCGAGCGAATAGACGACGCCCGCCTCGCGCGCGCGCCGCGCGAGCAACGGGCCGGCCAGCACGTCGGCCTCGACGTTGACCATCACCAGATCGCGCCCACGCTCGAAGCAGGCGAGGGCGTGGCGGATACCGGCTTCGGGCGCGCCGGTCGCCTCGATCACCACGTCGAGGCCGGGCGCGTTGACCAGCGCGAGCGCGTCGTCGGTCACCCGGGTCGAACCGTCGGCGAGCGCCTTGGCGAAGCTGGGCGCGGCGATCCGTTCCTCGGGCCAGCCGGTGGTCTTGAGGGCCGCGCGCGCGCGCTCGGGCGACAAATCGGCGACGCCGAGCAGGTGCAGGCCGGGCGTGCGCCGCGCCTGGGCGAGAAACATGGCCCCGAACTTGCCGGCGCCGATCAGGCCGACGCGCAACGGCTTGCCGGCCGCCGCGCGCGCGCCGAGAAGAGCGTGGAGATTCATCGCCGGTGGTTCCGCATTCGGGATCGGGACGTTATCATGGCCGACCGGAAAAGAACAAAGGGCAAAGCCATGAACGAAGACGCCTTCAACATGTCGATCCGCAAGTTTCTCAAGAACGTCGGCGTAACCTCGCAGCGCGAGATCGAAAGCGCGGTGCGCGCCGGCCTCGCCTCCGGCAAGCTCAAGGGCGGTCGCGTCAGGGCGCGCGTGGTCCTGAGCTTGGAGGGGCTCGACGCGCAGAAGACGATCGAGGGCGAGATCGAAGTCGGCTGATCATTCACTCGGTCGTCATCGCGAGCCGCCGCGAGGCGGCGTGGCGATCCAGGTTCTTGCGAAAGCTGGATGGCTTCGCCAGCACGGGCTGGCTCGCCATGACGGGTCGTGGAGCGGCGATGACCAGACGCTCGAACGGAGTTGGCGTCATTCCCGCTCGGCGATCAGGGACTTGATCGCGCCGATGGCCTGTCCCGGGTTTAGCCCCTTGGGGCAGGTGCTGGTGCAGTTCATGATGGTGTGGCAGCGGTAGAGCCGGAACGGATCGTTGAGCTCGTCGAGTCGCTCGCCCGCCGCTTCGTCGCGGGAATCGGCGAGCCAGCGGTACGCCTGCAGCAGCACGGCGGGGCCTAGGTAACGGTCGCCGTTCCACCAGTAGCTCGGGCAGCTGGTCTGGCACGAGAAGCACAGGATGCACTCCCACAGGCCGTCGAGCTTCGCGCGTTCGTCCGGCGATTGCAGACGCTCGGTCGCCGGCGCGGGCGTCTCCGCCTGCAGCCACGGCTTGATCGAGGCGTACTGGGCGAACGGCACGCTCAGGTCGACCACCAGGTCCTTGACCACCGGCATGTGCGGCAGCGGATAGATCTTTACGTCGCCCTTGATGTCGTCGATCGCCTTGGTACAGGCGAGCGTGTTGGTGCCGTCGATGTTGAACGAGCAGCTGCCGCACACGCCCTCGCGGCACGAGCGGCGGAAGGCGAGCGTCGCGTCCATCTCGTTCTTGATCTTGATCAGCGCGTCGAGAACCATCGACCCGCAGCGGTCGAGATCGACCTCGAAGGTGTCGAGGCGCGGGTTGTCACCCGCGTCCGGGTCGTAGCGGTAGACGCGGAACCGGCGCACCCGCGTCGCCCCAGCGGGCGCGGGGAAGGTCTTGCCCTCGACTACGCGCGATTCCGGCGGCAGGGTGAATTCGACCATCAGTAAACCCTTTCCTCGGGCGGGATATAGGCGATGTCCTTGGTCAGCGTGTAGGCGTGTACCGGCCGGTAACCGAGCCGGACCTCGCCCGAGGGCTGAACCCAAGCGAGCGTGTGCTTCATCCAGCCGGCGTCGTCGCGCTTGGGGTGGTCTTCGTGGGCGTGGGCGCCGCGGCTTTCTTTCCGCGCCTCGGCCGAGATCATGGTGGTGACGGCGTTGGCCATCAGGTTGTCGAGCTCGAGGGTCTCGACCAGATCCGAATTCCAGACCAGCGAACGGTCGGCGACGCGGACGTCGGCCAGCTCGCGCCACAAGGCGGAAATCTTCGCCACGCCCTCCCTGAGCGACGCGCTGGTGCGGAAAACGGCGGCGTGATCCTGCATGATGCGCTGCATCTTGAGCCGCAAGTCGGCTGTCGGGGTCGATCCCTTGGCGTTGCGCGCGCGGTCGAGGCGGGCGAGGGCCATGTTGGCCGAATCCGCGGGCAGCGGCGACTGCGCACTGCCGGGGCGGACGATGTCGGCCGCGCGGAGCGCGGCCGCCCGTCCGAAGACGATGATGTCGAGCAGCGAGTTGGTGCCGAGCCGGTTGGCTCCGTGCACCGACACGCATGCGGCCTCCCCGATCACCATCAGGCCGGGGCAGACGGCGTCCGCGTCGCTCGCGGTCGGACGCAGCACTTCCGCGTGCACGTTGGTCGGGATGCCGCCCATGTTGTAGTGCACCGTCGGCAACACCGGAATCGGCTCGCGAGTGGCGTCGACCCCGGCGAAGATGCGCGAGGTTTCGATGATGCCGGGAAGCCGTTGATTGAGCAGCTCGGCGCCGAGGTGCTCGAGGTGCAGATGGATGTGGTCGCGGTGCTCGCCGACCCCGCGCCCCTCGCGGATTTCGAGGGTCATGCAACGGCTGACCACGTCGCGCGAGGCGAGGTCCTTGGAGGTCGGCGCGTAGCGCTTCATGAACCGCTCGCCCTTGGCATTGGTAAGATAGCCGCCTTCGCCGCGCGCCCCTTCGGTGATCAGGCAGCCGGCGCCGTAGATGCCGGTCGGGTGGAACTGGACGAATTCCATGTCCTGGAGGGGAAGGCCCGCGCGCGCGACCATGCCGTTGCCGTCGCCGGTGCAGGTGTGCGCCGAGGTGCAGGAAAAATAGGCCCGTCCGTAGCCGCCGGTCGCGATCACCACCAGGTGCGCGCGGAAGCGGTGAATGGTGCCGTCGAGCAGGCTCCACGCCACCACGCCGCGGCACGCGCCGGAGGAATCCATGATCAAGTCGAGGGCGAAGTATTCGATGAAAAATTCGGCTTTCAGCCTGAGGCACTGCTGATAAAGGGTGTGCAGGATGGCGTGCCCGGTGCGGTCGGCGGCGGCGCAGGCGCGCGGCACCGGCGCGTGGTCGCCGGCGCGGGTATGGCCGCCGAACGGGCGCTGGTAGATCTTGCCTTCGGCGTTGCGCGAGAACGGCACGCCGAAATGCTCGAGTTCGAGCACCGACGGAATCGCCTCGCGGCAGAGATATTCGATCGCGTCCTGGTCGCCGAGCCAGTCGGAACCCTTGACCGTGTCGTAGACGTGCCATTCCCAATGGTCCTCGCGCATGTTGCCGAGCGCCGCGCCGATGCCGCCCTGCGCCGCGACCGTGTGGCTGCGGGTTGGGTAGACCTTGGTCAGACAGGCGGTCTTGAATCCGGCCGCGGTCATGCCAAGCGTCGCGCGTAAGCCCGCGCCGCCGGCGCCGACGACGACGACATCGTAAACGTGATCGACGATCGGATATGCGGGCGGCAAATGTCAGACTCCGAGCGAAAGGCGCACGACGGCGAGAACGGACGACAGACCGAGCACCGCCATGCCGACGTTCGACGCGAACAGCGAAACGGTTTTCGCCGTCGCCCCGTGGACGTAGTCCTCGATCACCACCTGCAGGCCGAGGGCGGCGTGATGAAACATCGCGGCGACGAACAAGGTCATGAGCAGGACGTTGCCGGGTTCCGACGCCCAGGCGCGGAACACGGAATGGTCGAAACCGAATTCCAGCAGACCGACCATCGCCCACGCGAACCACAGGCCGAGCGGAACCAGCAGGGCGGCGGTGATGCGCTGCCAGCGCCAATGACCGGCGCCGTGCTTGGTCGAACCGAGGCCGCGCGCGCGGCCCAGGGGTGCCCGCAAATCCGTCGCCGGGGTCCTGGCGCTTTCGTTCATGGCGCCGCCGCTCACAGTTTGCCCGCGGCGGCGTAGGCCGCGATCCAGAGGGCGAACGTGGCGGCGAACGCGACGGCGACCACCGCGATTCCGGTCCGATTGAGGGTCTTGAGATCGAATCCGTACCCCGCGTCCCAGGCGAGATGCCGGATGCCGTTGGCGAAATGATAAAAGAAGGCGAAAGTCAGGCCGAACAGGATCAGTCGGCCCAGCCCCGAGGCCATCAGCGCGTTGGCGCGCTCGAAGGCCGTCTCACCATAGGAAGCGGCCGCGATCCAGTAGGCGAACACCACCGCGCCGAGGGCGAGCGCGACGCCGGTGAAGCGGTGCAAAATCGACAGGATCGACGTGATTTGCGGGCGATAGATTTGCAGGTGCGGCGAAAGCGGGCGCTGTGCCTGGGCCATGCTCGTCGTTTCCCGACTGTCCCGCCCGCGCGCGGCGCGGCGGCGCCCGGCGGGCTTGGTCGATGGCGCGATACTCCGAAGGCATTGGTAGCCCCGTGGCCCGGGGCAAGTCAACGGAGCAGGCTCGGAATTCCCCGTGTTTACCGGAGTTTCCGCGACGGTTGCACGGTCGCGACGGGGGTATTTCAGATTTTTCTGTTAAGCGCCGGTGTGGATAAGTTGTGGGACGATTGTGAAAAAACCCGGTTTTTATCAACAACTATGTCGTGCGCGCGCGGCGAATCCGACTGCCGCCGATTTCGGGCGACAACATCATTCGTGTCGGCATCGTGGGGGGTCTTGGCGGAAGTCGGCGACGGCTTCCGTTTCCGCAGAAAAGGGGATTCGCGTCCCTGGACCTGCGGCGGCTTCCGGGAACCGCGCGCGCCCTTCGGGAATTCGCGTCTCTCGGGGCTCGCGGCGGAGGACCGGACCGGGCGCCCGCCCGCGGGGGTGAATGGCCCGTGAGGGATTCCGGCGACGGGATACCTTCGGCCTCGACCCGGCCGTGTTCGCGTTCCTTCCCGTGGCCGTTCTCTGCCCAGGGTGCGCCCTCGCGAAAGGAAACGACGGAGACGACTGCGATGCCGGAGCCTGGCCGGCTCCCGGAGGTGTCAGGAAAGCCGCTGCTTCGCAGCGGCGTCGCGCGAGCTTCCCAGGGTTTGCGCGCCTGACGCCTCCTTTATTTAGCAGACCGGATTCCGCCGAACAACCATATTTGGGGTTTGCCCATGCCGACGCCGCAGCGGCGACGCGGTATCAACGGCGTGGCATCAGCACGGTGTAATCGAATTCGAGCGCGACGGCGGGATCGAATCCGTCTCCGCTCCGGCCGGGAAAATCGACCGACGTGCGATCCTTGAGCGCATAGGTGCGCAAGCGTAGCGCGCCCAGGTCGGCGCGGCCCGCGAGCGGGAATTTGCCGGCGACTTCCGTCCACGCGTAAATCGTGTCGCCGGCGAAGGCAGGCGCCGCGTGGGTGCCGCCATTGATGGCCGCGATTCGGAACGCGTTGCCGAGGCCGTTGAAGGCCTGCGCCCGCGCGATGCTGAGGACATGGCCGCCGTAGACGATGCGCCGGCCGAAGCGTCCGTCTTTTTCCGCGTGCCGGTTGAAATGAACGCGCGCGCTGTTGCGGTAAAGTCGGGTCGCCAGCATGTGCTCGGCCTCCTCGATCGTCGTGCCGTCGACGTGATCGATTCGCTCGCCCTCGGCGTAGTCCTCCCACAACCGCGGTTCGCCGGTCGCGCCCCGATCATAGCCCGCGAGGTTGAGGTCGGCCGGAACCGAAAGCCGTTCCGCCGCCACGGCGGGCGCAAGCTCGGGCACGCGCGTTTCGGGCGCCGGCGCGCGCTCGTCGCGCTTCTTCACCATGACCCAGCGCACGTATTCGACCGCCGTCTGGCCGTGCTGATTGGCGCCCGTCGTTCGCACCCACACCACGCCGGTTTGGCGGTTGGAATTTTCCTTGAGCCCGATCACGGTCGAGCGCGCGCCGAGCGTGTCGCCGGGATAGACCGGCTCGCCGAACACGCCCTCGGCGTAGCCGAGGTTGGCGACGGCGTTGAGCGAGACGTCGGCGACCGATTGGCCGAACACCACGTGAAAAACGAGCAGATCGTCGATCGGCGCGGAGCGATAGCCGAGCGTGCGGGCGAACGGAACCGAGCCGTGCAGCGGCCAGCGCGAACCGTAGAGCGCCGCGTAGAGCGACGCGTCGGCTTCCGTCACCGTGCGCGGCGCGGCGTGACGCAATTCCTCGCCGAGGCGAAAGTCCTCGAAGAAACGCCCCGCGCCCATGCGCCCGCCGCTCCCCGACCGTCAGCTTCCGGCGCCGGCGGCGAGCGCGGCGATGGCGTCGGCCAGCGCCACCTGGCGCTTGGCCGCCTCGACGTGCAGGTTCTCGACCAGGCGGCCGTCGACCACCACCACGCCCTGGCCCGCCTTCTCGGCTTCGGCGTGGGCGGCGATGATCTTCTTCGCCCAGGCGAGTTCCGTCTCGCTCGGCGCGAAGATGGCGTTGGCCGTGTCCACGGTCTTGGGGTGGATCAGGGTCTTGCCCTCGAAGCCGAGTTCGCGCCCCTGGCGGCAGGAAAAGGCGAAGCCCTCGTCGTCGGCGAGGTCGAGGTGCACGCCGTCGAGAATGGCAATGCCCGCCGCGCGCGCCGCCAGCACGCAAAGCCCGAGCGAGGTCAGCATCGGCAGCCGCTCGCGCGTGTGTTGGGCGTTCAGATCCTTGGCGAGGTCCGAGGTGCCCATCACCAGCCCGCCGACCCTTGGGCCGGCGAAGGCGATCTCGCGCGCGTTGAGGACACCGAGCGGCGTTTCGATCATGCACCAGATCGGCAAATCGGCGGGCCCGCCGCCCGTGTCCAGCACCGCCTGGGCGTCGCGGATCGCGGCGGCGCTTTCAACCTTCGGTAGCAAAATCGCGTCGGCGCCGAAGCGGGCGGCCTCGGTGAGATCGTCCTTGCCCCACGGCGTCGAGAGCCCGTTGATGCGGACGATGATTTCGCGGCCCCCGTAGCCGCCGGCCTTGAGCGCGTCGCGAATTTGCCCGCGCGCCTGGGCTTTGGCGTCGGGGGCGACGGCGTCCTCGAGATCGAGGATCAGGCCGTCGGCGGGAATGGTCCGGCCCTTGTCCAGGGCGCGGGCGTTGGAGCCGGGCATGTAGAGCACGCTGCGGCGGGGGCGGATGTTCTTGGACATCAAGAAACTCCCGGCTGGGTTAGGTCTTAATTGAGCCAAAACGGCGCGCGCCAACCTATATTTCCCCGGCCACCCGTGGCAAGATTGCAAAAAACCGAATCAATCGTTGCCGCCATGTCGAGCGCCGGCTATTTGGACAATGTCCGCATTCTGGTGGTGGAGGATCATTCCTTCGCCCGGCGCATCCTTTTGGAGATTTTGAAGCACCTCGGCGCGACCAATTTCGTCATCGCCAAGGACGGCGAGGAAGCGTGGCAGGAAATCAAGAAGGAAGTGCCCGATCTCGTCCTGCTCGATTGGGAAATGATACCGGTCGACGGCTTGAGCTTCCTGCGGCGCGTGCGCCACGATCCCGCGTCGCCCAATCCCTACCTGCCGATCGTCATGGTGACCGGCTTCGCCGACCGCTGGCACGTGTTCCAGGCGCGCGACGCCGGGGTCAACGAATACGTCATCAAGCCGTTTTCGGCGAAGGCGCTGCTCGACCGGATTCAGGCGGTGGTCGAACGGCCGCGCCGGTTCGTCAGGGTCGGCAAGTTCTTCGGGCCCGACCGGCGGCGGAAAGAAAAGCTGTTTCTCGGCCCCGACAAGCGGGGCGCGGCGGCCAAGCCCGGCGCTCCCGCGGCGCCGCTCGCGGCCGACATGGGCCAGGAGGAAATCAACGCGCTGTTCAATCCCGACGACGTGCCCGCGCCCGTGGCCGAAGGGGAGGAAAAATCCCTCGACCGGCCCGACCCGAAAACGTGACGGCGCGGACGGGGGCGGTTACGCCGCCTTCGGCGTGGCCCGAGGCCGCCTAGGCCGCTTTGCGCATATACGTCTTGATCAGCGCTTCGGCGATTTGGACCGCGTTGAGCGCCGCGCCCTTGCGCAGGTTGTCGGACACCACCCAGAACGACAAGCCGTGGGCGACGGTCGGGTCCTTGCGGATGCGGCTGACGTAGACCGCGTCCTCGCCCGCGCATTCGACCGGGGTGACATAGCCTTCGTCGGCGCGGTGATCGACCACGACCACGCCGGGGGTGCGCTTCAGTGCCTCGCGCGCCGCGTCCTCGGACACCGGGCGCTCGAATTCCACGGTGACCGATTCGGCGTGGCCGATGAAGGTCGGCACGCGCACGCAGGTCGCCATCACCGCGATATCGGGATCGAGGATTTTCTTCGTCTCTTCCACCATTTTCCATTCTTCCTTGGTCGAGCCGTCCGGCATGAAGACGTCGATATGGGGAATGACGTTGAAGGCGATCTGCTTGGTGAACTTGCGCTTGGTCTTGGAGACCTGGTCGTTGGCGTAGACGCCGCGGGTCTGCTCGAACAGTTCGTCCATCGCCGCCTTGCCCGCGCCCGAGGTGGATTGGTAGGTGGAAACGACCACGCGCCTGATGCGGGCGAGATCGTGCAGCGGCTTTAGCGCGACCACCATCTGGATGGTCGAGCAGTTGGGGTTGGCGATGATGCGGCGCTTGGCGTAGCCGGCGATCGCGCCCGGGTTGACCTCGGGCACCACCAGCGGAATTTCCGGGTCCATGCGGAAATAGGACGTGTTGTCGATCACCACCGCGCCTTGGGCGGCCGCGCGCGGGCTTTGCACCGCCGACACCTTGGCGCCGGGCGAGGACAGCACGATGTCGACCCCCTTGAAGTCGTATTTGGCAAGATCCTGGACGGTGAGGTCCGGGCCGTCGGCGAACGAAACTTGGTTGCCGGCGGAACGCTCGGAGGCGAGCGGGATAACCTCGCTCGCCGGGAAACGGCGCTCGGCCAGGATATCGAGTATCTCGCGTCCGACGTTGCCGGTGGCGCCCACGACCGCGACTTTGTAGCTCATCGTCGTCTCCGTTCCGTCTTCAAAAACATTAAGGCCCGCGCGGGGGCGGGCCGTTCGTTCGACGCGACGCGAACCGGCCCGCTAGCAGGGGTCCTTGGTCTTGGTTCCGGTCTTGAGCGCGCGCATGGCCATTGGATAGACCGTGGGGAGCCCGGATTCAAGCGGAAAAGCGGGTTATTCGCCGCTATGCTGAGCGGAAAGGCCGCCCTCCGCCGATCCGACCTGCGAGGCCCCGCCATGGCGCTGCCGTTCATCACGCTTCTTCTGCTTTGCCAGCTCGCCGGCGAAGTGATCGTGCTGGCGACTGGGTTGCCGGTGCCGGGGCCGGTGGTGGGCATGGCGGTGTTGTTTTTCGGCTTGATCGCCCGGGGCGCCATCCCGGCGGATTTGCGGGCGACCGCAAGCGGTTTGCTGCGCCACCTTTCGCTTCTGTTCGTGCCGGCGGGGGTCGGCGTGGTGCTGCACCTTTCGCTGCTCGTCGACGAATGGCTGGCGATCTCGGCCGCCCTGATCGGCAGCACCGTGCTGACCATCGCCGCCACCGCCCTGGCCATGGTCGGGCTGGCGCGATTGCGCGGGCCCGCCGGCCCCGGAAGCGACGCCCCCGGGAGCCACGCACGATGACCGGCGATTTCCGGGGCAATTGGGTCTATCTGGCGGCCTCGCCGCTGCTCGGCCTGACCGTGACTTTGGTCGCCTACACTGCCGGCGACTGGCTCTACCAGAAAAGCCGCCGCAACCCGCTGCTCAACCCGGTGCTGATCGCGGTCGTTCTGCTGGTCGGGTTTCTGTTCGCGACCGGTATCGACTACCAGACCTATTTCGAGGGCGCCCAGTTTGTCCATTTCCTGCTCGGCACCGCGACGGTCGCGCTCGCAGTGCCGCTCTACGAGCAATTCGACAAGGTGCGCCGCTCGGCGCTCGCCATATTGGGCGCGGTGCTGATCGGTTCGGCCACCGCGTCGCTCAGCGCGGTCGCCATCGCCTGGGTCCTCGGCGCGTCGCGCGAAACGCTGGTTTCGCTCGCACCCAAGTCGGCGACCACGCCGATCGCCATGGGCATCGCCGAGCGGCTGAAGGGTCTGCCCTCGCTCACCGCCGTGGTGGTGATCCTGACCGGCATCCTGGGCGCGGCGCTGGGCCCGCCGGTCCTCAACCTGATCCGGGTCCGGGACTGGAAGGCGCGCGGGCTGGCGATGGGCGTCGCCGCTCACGGCATCGGCACCGCGCGCGCGTTGCAGGTCGACGCGGTGGCGGGCGCGTTCTCGGGCCTGGCGATGGGCTTGAACGGGCTCGCGACCGCGATCCTGCTGCCGCTGCTTTACCGCTTGATCTTTTGAGCGGCGATCAGGCCGACCGATCCAATTCCTTGAGGATCGCGTCGCCCATGGCCTTGGTGGAGACCAAGGTTTTTCCCGGCTGCATGATGTCGCCGGTGCGAAGACCGGCATCCAACACCCGCTTGGCCGCCTGTTCCACCAGTGCCGCTTCCGCTTCGAGGCCGAACGAATAGCGGAGGCACATGGCGAAGCTCAGCAGATTGGCGATCGGGTTGGCCTTTCCCATGCCGGCGATGTCCGGGGCCGAGCCGTGCACCGGCTCGTAGAGCGCATGGCGCTTTCCGCCCGCGTCGCGCGCGCCCAAGGACGCCGACGGCAGCATGCCGAGCGAGCCGGTCATCATCGCCGCCTCGTCGGAGAGAATGTCGCCGAACAGGTTGTCGGTGACGATGACGTCGAACTGCTTCGGGTTGCGGATCAGCTGCATGGCGCAGTTGTCGGCGTACATGTGCGAGAGCCGGACATCGGCGAATTCCTCGGCATGCAGCTTGGTCACTTCCTCCCGCCACAGCACGCCCGCTTCCATTACGTTGGCCTTCTCGACCGAGCAGACCTTGTTGCCGCGAAGCCGCGCGAGTTCGAAGGCGATGCGGGCGACGCGGCGGATTTCCTCGTCGGTGTAGGTGTGGGTGTTGACGCCCTTGCGCCCGCCGCCCGCGAGCTTCTCGATCCCGCGCGGCTCGCCGAAATACATGCCGCCCGTGAGTTCGCGCACGATCAGGATGTCGAGGCCCTTGACCACTTCGGGCTTCAAGGTCGAGGCCTCGACCAGGGCGTCGAACACCACCGCCGGGCGCAGGTTGGCGAACAGGTCCATCTCCTTTCGCAGGCGCAGGAGGCCGCGCTCCGGCTTTTGCGCGAACGGCAACTTGTCCCACTTCGGCCCGCCGACGGCGCCGAGCAGCACCGCGTCCGATTCCTTGGCCGCGCGCATGGTGGAATTGGCCAAGGGCGTTCCGTGTGCATCAAACGCCGCGCCGCCGACCAGGTCTTCCCTGACCTCGAAGCGGAGCGCGCGTTTTTTGCCGAGCCATTCGACCACGCGCAGCGTTTCGGCCATCACCTCGGGGCCGATGCCGTCGCCCGCGAGCACGAGAAGCTTTTTGTTAGCGGGCAGTTTCTTGTCGGCGGTCATGGGACGATATCCTGTTTGCTGCACCGGCCCTCATGCTTCGACAGGCTCAGCACGAGGGCCTCACCCTGAGCCTGTCGAAGGGGAAGGCCCGACACAAGAAATTCGCGGCTAACGCGCGGCAAGCCAGGGTTGGCCGTGCTTTTGTTTTTCCTCGTAGGCGTCGATCTTGGCTTTCTTCTCCATCGTCAGCCCGACGTCGTCGAGGCCGTTGAGGAGCAGGTGCTTGCGAAACGCGTCGATCTCGAAATGGATGGTGCCGCCGTCGGGGCCTTGGATGGTCTGCTTTTCGAGATCGACGGTGAGGGTGGAATTCGCCCCGCGCTCGGCGTCGTCGAACAGCTTGGCCATTTGCTCCTTCGGCAGCTTGATCGGCAGGATGCCGTTCTTGAAGCAGTTGTTGTAGAAGATGTCGGCGAAATCCTCGGCGATGACGCAGCGGATGCCGAAGTCGAGCAGCGCCCACGGCGCGTGCTCGCGCGATGACCCGCAGCCGAAATTGGTGCCCGCGACCAAAATCTTGGCCTGGCGGTAGGCGGGCTTGTTGAGGACGAAGTCGGGACGTTCCTTGCCCACGTCGTCGTAGCGCATTTCGTAAAAGAGCGCCTTGCCAAGGCCCGAGCGCTGGATCGTCTTCAGGAACTGCTTGGGGATGATTTTGTCGGTGTCGACGTTGATCGCGGGCAAGGGCGCCGCAACCCCGGTGAGCGTGGTGAATTTGTCCATGGCGGTTTCGTTCCTCAGCCCAGCTTTCGCACGTCGGCGATGTGGCCGCTGACGGCGGCGGCCGCGGCCATCGCCGGGCTCATCAGGTGCGTGCGCCCGCTGCGGCCCTGGCGACCCTCGAAGTTGCGGTTCGAGGTCGAGGCACAATGCTCGCCCGGATTGAGCTTGTCGGCGTTCATGGCGAGACACATGGAGCAGCCCGGTTCGCGCCACTCGAAGCCGGCTTCGAGGAAAATTTTGTCGAGGCCTTCCGCCTCGGCCATATCCTTCACCAGACCCGACCCGGGCACCACCATGGCGTTGACGCCTTTCGCCACCTTGCGCCCTTGCGCGACCTTGGCCGCTTCGCGCAGGTCCTCGATCCGGCCGTTGGTGCAGGAACCGATGAAGACCCGCTGCACGGCGATCTCGGCCAAGGGCGTTCCGGGCGTGAGGCCCATGTATTCGAGCGAGCGAGCGATGGCCGCGCGCTTGGCTTCGTCCTTGGCATCCTTGGGGTCGGGCACCCGTCCGGTGACGGGCAGCACGTCCTCGGGGCTGGTGCCCCAGGTGACCATCGGCGCGATCTTGGCCGCGTCCAGCGCTACTTCGCGATCGAACTTGGCGCCCTTGTCGGAGGGCAGCGTCTTCCAGTAGGCAAACGCCTGTTCCCAGGCGCCGCCCTTGGGCGCGAGCGGGCGGCCGCGCAGGTAATCGAAGGTCTTGTCGTCGGGCGCGACCAGGCCGGCGCGCGCGCCCGCCTCGATGGTCATGTTGCAGACCGTCATGCGCCCTTCCATGGAGAGCGCGCGGATCGCCGAACCCGCGTATTCGATCACGTGGCCGGTGCCGCCGGCGGTGCCGATTTCGCCGATGATGGCGAGCACGATGTCCTTGGCGCCGACGCCGAAGGGCAATTCGCCCTCGACCGAAACGCGCATGTTCTTGGCCGGGCGCTGCAGCAGGGTCTGGGTCGCGAGCACGTGCTCGACCTCGCTCGTGCCGATGCCGAAGGCAAGCGCGCCAAACGCGCCGTGGGTCGAGGTATGCGAATCGCCGCAGACGATGGTGGTGCCGGGCAACGTGAAGCCCTGCTCGGGGCCGATGATGTGGACGATACCCTGGCGGATGTCGTCCATGCCGTAATAGGGGACCCCGAACTCGGCGCAGTTCTTTTCCAGCGTCTCGACCTGGAGACGCGATTCCGCGTCGGCGATGCCGCGCGCGCGGTCGGTGGTCGGCACGTTGTGGTCGGCGACCGCAAGCGTCGCGTCGGGCCGGCGCACCTTGCGCTTGTTCATGCGCAGGCCCTCGAACGCCTGCGGGCTGGTCACTTCGTGCACCAGGTGGCGGTCGATGTAGATCAGGCAGGTGCCGTCCGGCTGGACGTCGACCAGATGGCTTTCCCAGATCTTGTCGAACAGGGTTCGGGGCTTGAGCATGGCCTTCTCTAGTTTACGTTGACCGGCCGGGAAGATGCTTCTCGACCTTCCGGGCCTTCTTCTTTTCCTTTTGGGCGGCCTTCTTCTCCGCCTTGGCCGCGGCGCGGGCCGCCGCCGCTTCCGCCGCCGCGGCGGACTCGGCCGTGGGCGGCGCCACGTCGGCTTCGGCCGCCGCCTCGCCGGCGACATAGCCCTCGCTCAGCTCGGCGATACGCGCCTTCTTGCCGGAACGGTCACGCAGGTAATAGAGCTTGGCCCGGCGCACGTCGCCGCGCCGTAGCACCTCGATCGCCGCGACCGACGGCGAATAGAGCGGAAACACACGCTCGACCCCTTCGCCGTAGGAAATCTTGCGCACGGTGAAGGCGGAATTGATCCCGGCGTTCTTGCGCGCGATGCACACGCCCTCGAACTGCTGGAGGCGGGTGCGTTCGCCCTCCACCACCTTGACGCTCACCTTGAGGGTGTCGCCGGGCCGGAAGTCGGGCGCCGGGCGCTGGGCCGCGAGCTTGGCGAGCTGTTCCTGTTCGATCTTCTGCAGAAGGTTCATGACACGTTTTCCTTGTCTATCTTGATCTAAATCCGTAGTCGTCCGAAGTCCGTCATTTGCCCGCGCGAGCGCGCCACAAATCGGGGCGGCGTTCGCGCGTGATCCGTTCCGCCTCGGCCGCGCGCCAGGCGCGGACCTTGTCGTGGTGGCCGGAGACGAGCACCTCCGGTACCGCGCGGCCCCGCCACACCTGCGGGCGGGTGTAGTGAGGGTATTCGAGCAGGCCGCGTTCGAAGCTTTCCTCGGCGAGCGAGGCGTCCTTGCCGATCACGCCCGGCAGCAGCCGCACGCAGGCGTCGAGCAACGCGAGCGCGGCGGGCTCTCCGCCCGACAGCACGAAATCGCCGAGGCTGATTTCTTCCGGCCGGTGCGCCTCGATCGCGCGCTCGTCGATGCCTTCGTAGCGCCCGCACAGCAGCACGACTCCGGGCCCGTCGGCGAGCGCCCGCACCCGCGCTTGGTCGAGCGGCTTGCCGCGCGGGGTCAGGAACGCGAGCGGCGCCTCGAACCCTTCGCGCGCGCGGGCGATCGCCGCGTCGATCACGTCGGGACGCATTACCATGCCGGGCCCGCCGCCGAAGGGGGAATCGTCGACGGTGCGGTGCTTGTCCCCGGCGAAATCGCGGATGTCGATGGCTTCCAGCCGCCATTGCCCGCGCGCCAGGGCCTGGCCCGCGAGCGAAAAGCCGAGCGGCCCCGGAAACATCTCGGGGAACAGGGTCAAAACCCGCGCGGTCCAGGGGGCGCGCGGGCGAATCCCCGCGCGCGTATCAACGGTGTCTTGCGCGGCGGTCATCAGTGCTTGCCCTTCTCGTTATGGGCGATCAATTCGGCCGGTTGCGTCAGCACGATTTTGCCCGCACGCAGGTCGACGGCGGCGATCGCGCCCGCCGGCCAGAGGCCGTCTTCGATTTCCAGGATCGCGCCCGCGCCGTAATCGCGGATCGCGCGCACGCGGCCCAACCCGCGTCCGCTCTCGTCCACGGCGTCGAGGCCGATCAGGTCGCCGTGGTAGTATTCGCCCTCGGGCAGCGGCGGAAGCCGCTCGCGCGGAACGTAAAGCGCCATGCCCTTCAGCTTTTCGGCGGCGGTACGGTCGGCGACACCCTTCAGCCGAACGATGGCGCCGCCCTCGGTTTCGGAAACGACCGAGAGAGCGAACGAGCGCCGGCCGGTTTCGTCCTCGACCGGTCCGTAGGCGGCGATGTCGCGGGCGCGTTCCGTGTAGGCGCGCACGCGCAGCTCGCCCTTCAGCCCCTTGGCGCCGACGATGCGGCCGAGGCACACCCGGCCCGCGCCCCTAAAATCCGACGAGGACCGGGCGGGGTTCGGCAGGGGTTGGCGTTGCGCGCGCGCGGACATGGCGGATATCCGAGGTCTCCTCAGCCGGCGGCTGGAGCTTCGGCGGCGGCCGCTTTGGCCGCTTCGGCGGCGGCCTTGAGGCGTTCCTGGGTTTTGGCGCGCGGCGCGCTCTTCTTCGGCTGCACGCGGATCGCCGGCTTTTCGCCGACGCCGGCCTCGAACAGGAAGCGCTGGATGCGCTCGCTCGGGCGGGCGCCGAGGCCGAGCCAGTGCTTGATCCGCTCCAGCTTCAGGACGACGCGTTCTTTCGTGTCCTTTGGCAGCATCGGGTTGTAGGAGCCGAGCCGCTCGATGAACCGGCCGTCGCGTGGAAAGCGCGAGTCGGCGACGACGATGTGGAAGAAGGGGCGCTTCTTGGCCCCGGCGCGCGACATGCGGATTGTCAAAGCCATCGGGTGTGAGGTCCTTTCCTGGGTTGTGAGTGTCGTAAGCGTTCTGATAAACGTTACTTCAGCGTCCGAAGGAGGGTGGGCCGCCGAACCCGGGCGGCAGGCGTCCGCCCATGAGTCCGCGGCCGCCCATCTTGGCCGCCTGTTTCATCATCATGGCCGCCTGCTCGAACTGCTTGATCAGGCGGTTGACGTCCTGAACCGTGGTGCCGGAGCCGGACGCGATGCGCCGCCGGCGCGAAGCGTTCAGCAGTCGGGGCTCGCGCCGTTCGGCGCGGGTCATGGAGAGGATGATCGCTTCCTGGCGCGCCAGCATCTTGTCGTCGACACGCGCGGCGGCGAGCTGGTTCTTGACCTTGGCGACGCCCGGCAGCATGCCGAGCAGGCCCTCGATGTTGCCCATCTTGCGGATCTGGCGGAACTGGTCGGCCATGTCCTGCAGCGTGAACTGGCCCTTCATCATCTTGGCGGCGAGCTTTTCGGCGTCTTCTTTCGCCACCACCTCGGACGCCTTTTCGACCAGGCCGACGATGTCGCCCATGCCGAGGATCGAGCCGGCGACGCGGCGCGGATCGAACGCGTCGAGCGCGTCGAGCTTTTCGCCGGTGCCGATCAGCTTGATCGGGCAGCCGGTGACGGTGCGCAAACTGAGCGCGGCGCCGCCGCGCGCGTCGCCGTCGACGCGGGTCAGCACGATGCCGCTGAGCTTGACCCGCTCGTGGAACGCGCGCGCGACGTTGACCGCGTCCTGGCCGGTCATGGCGTCGGCAACCAGCAGCGTTTCGACCGGCTTGGCCGTGTCGCGCACCTCGGCCGCCTCGGTCATCATGGCGTCGTCGATGGTCAAGCGGCCGGCGGTATCGAGCAGCACCACGTCGATCGCCTCGCGCCGCGCGACGTCGAGCGCGCGCTTGGCGATGGCCATGGGACGTTCGCCGAGCACCGGCGCGAGCACGCGGATGCCGGTCTGCTGGCCGAGCTGGGCGAGCTGCTGCTGCGCCGCCGGGCGATAGACGTCGAGGGACGCCATCAGGGTTTTCTTGCGCTCGCGCTTTTCGAGGCGGGCCGCGAGCTTGGCGGTGGTGGTAGTCTTGCCCGAGCCCTGCAGGCCGACCATCAGGATCGCGGCGGGCGGGTTGCCGGTGCGGATCGCGCTTTCGGTCGGCTCGGTGCCGCCGAGCGTCTCGACCAGAGCGTCGTGCACGATCTTCACCACCATCTGGCCGGGGGTGATGCTGCGGATCACGTCCTGGCCGACCGCGCGCTCGCGTACGCGGGCGAGGAAATCCTTGACCACCGGCAGCGCCACGTCGGCTTCCAACAGCGCGACGCGGACCTCGCGCAGGGCCTCGTCCACGTCGGATTCCGAGATCGCGCCGCGTTTGCGCAGGCGATCGAGGATACCGGTCAGTTTGGCGCTCAACGAATCGAACATGGCCGTCCTTAGGCAACAGAAAACGCCAGTGCGCGAAACTCGCGGACTGGCGGGGCCCCCAAATCCCTGGACGGGGCCTTACGGGCGAAAGCGCGCGGACTCTAGGCGCGGCGGGCCCGGGCGTCAAGGTGGGCGGCCCGGCCGCGCCCTCGCGCCGGAGCGGCCTGGGCCGTGGACAGAGCCCCCGCCGCCGCCTAAGTAAGGCGGGCCATGGCCGCGATCGAATTCCTGAAAATGCACGGGCTCGGCAACGACTTTGTCGTGCTCGACGCCCGCCGCCGCGCGCTCGCGCTGACGGCCCAGGCCGCGCGGCGCATCGCCGATAGGCGTTTAGGCGTGGGTTGCGACCAAGTCATTCTCGTCCAGCCGCCCAAGAATACGCTCGCCGACGTCTCGGTGCGCTTTCTCAACGCCGACGGTGGCGAGGCGGGCGCCTGCGGCAACGGCTCGCGCTGCGTCGCCTCGCTGATCATGGGCGAAAAAAAGAGCGACCACGTGGTGCTGGAAACCGCCGCCGGGTTGCTCGACTGCGAGCGGGCGGAGGGCGCGATCGCGGTCGACATGGGCCCCGCCCGGCTCGATTGGCGCGACATTCCGCTGAAGGAGCCGCGCGACACCCTTCATCTCGACATCGCGGCGGGTCCGCTCAAGGACCCGGTCGCGGTCGGCATGGGCAACCCGCATGCGGTTTTTTTCGTCGCCGACGCGGACGCCGTCGACCTGGCGACCTTGGGTCCGCGAATCGAAAATCATCCGTTGTTCCCCGAGCGCACCAACGTCGAGGTCGCGCAAATCCTGTCGCCGACCGAAATCCGCCTCAGTGTATGGGAGCGCGGCGCCGGCATCACGCTCGCCTGCGGCTCGGGCGCGTGCGCGACCCTGGTGGCAGCGAGCCGGCGCGGGCTCGCCGGGCGGCGCGCGAACCTCCGGCTCGACGGCGGAACGCTCGCGGTCGAATGGCTGCCCGACAACCACGTCCTGCTGAAGGGGCCGGTCGCGACCAGTTTTTCCGGCACGCTCGACACAAGCCTATTGGAAGGCGCCTGACGTGAATGCGCCGGATTTGAACCGCCCCCGCGTCGTCACTTTCGGCTGCCGGTTGAACGCGTTCGAATCGGAAGTGCTGCGCGAGCGCCTGGAGGGCGTGGGCGCGGACGCCATCGTCGTCAACACCTGCGCCGTCACCGCCGAAGCGACCCGCCAGGCGCGCCAGACGATCCGAAAGCTCAGGCGCGAAAACCCGTCGGCGCGCATCGTCGTCACCGGCTGCGCCGCCCAGGTGGACGCCGCAGCCTTCGCCGCCATGCCCGAGGTCGACCGCGTGGTCGGCAACCGCGCCAAGCTCGATCTGCGCGCGTTGTTCGCCGGCGAGCGGGTCAGCGTGCCCGACGTGATGGACGGAATGCCCGTGCCGGCGGCGATGCCCGCGCGCTTCCGCGCCCGGGCGCGCGCGTTCCTGCAAATCCAGCAGGGGTGCGATCATCGTTGCACTTTCTGCATCGTTCCGTTCGCACGCGGCCCCTCGCGGAGCGTGCCGCTGGACGCGGTCGCCGAACGGGCGCGCGCGCTGGTTGCCGCCGGCCACGTCGAGGTGGTGCTGACCGGGGTCGACATTTCGTCCTGGGGCGCGGATTTGACCGGCCGTCCAGCCCTCGGCGCGCTGGTGCGTGGGCTTCTCAGGGCTGTGCCGGAGTTGAGGCGGCTTAGGCTTTCGTCCCTCGATCCGGCGGTGATGGACGACGATCTGTTCCGCGCGCTCGCCGAGGAAGAACGCCTGATGCCGCATCTTCACCTCAGCCTGCAATCCCTCGACGACCTGGTCCTGAAACGCATGAAACGCCGCCACGGCCGCAAGGACGCCGCCGCGTTCGTCGCGCGCGCGCGCGCCGTACGACCCGAAGCGACGTTCGGCGCCGACCTGATCGCCGGCTTTCCGACCGAAAGCGCGGCAATGTTCGAAAACACGGTACGAGGCGCTGCCGAACTGGACCTGACGTTCCTGCACGTTTTTCCCTATTCGCCCCGTCCCGGCACCCCGGCCGCGCGCATGCCCGAAGTGCCGACGGCGGTCCGCAAGGAACGCGCGCGGGTTTTGCGCCGATGGGGCGAAGCGGCCCTGGCGCGATTCCTGCGATCCCGCGTCGGCGCCGTCGCCGAGGTGTTGGCGGAGAATGACGGCACCGGCCGCGCGACTGATTGGACGCCGGTCCGGCTCGCCTTCGCCGCGCCCGAAGGCGCGGTGGTGAGAACGCAGTTCGCGCGCGTCGACGGCGACGTACTGGTCGGGGAATCCGCCGCGTGAGCGAGACCGGCTGGCTCGCCAAACTGCGCCAAGGGCTTGGTCGCTCGTCGGCCAGCCTGGCTGAAAGCCTCGGCGGAATTTTGCGCCGCAAGCTCGACGCGGCGGCGCTCGGCGAGATCGAGGACGCTCTGATCGCCGCCGACCTCGGGCCCAGGGTTGCGGCGAAACTGGTCGCCGCGCTGGCCAAATCGGGCGCGAACGATCCGGATACCGCCCGCGCGCGGCTCGCCGACGACATCGCCGTCATTCTCGCTCCGATCGCCAAGCCGCTCGCGCCCGATCCGGCGTGCAAACCTCATGTGATTTTGGTCGCGGGCGTCAACGGCTCGGGCAAGACCACCACCATCGGCAAGCTCGCCAAAATGTTCCGCGACCAAGGCTGTTCGGTCCTGCTCGCGGCCGGCGATACCTTCCGCGCCGCCGCCATCGAGCAGTTGCAGATTTGGGGCGAGCGCGCGGGCGCACCGGTAGTGGCGGGCCCATCGGGGGGCGACGCCGCCGCGCTCGCCTTTTCCGCGCTCGAGCGCGCCAGAAAAGAAGCGGCCGACGTATTGCTGATCGATACCGCCGGCCGCTTGCACACCAAGAACGACCTGATGGCCGAGTTGCAGAAGATCGCGCGCGTTTTGAAGAAGCTCGATCCGGGCGCGCCGCACGACTGCCTCCTGGTGATGGACGCGGGTATTGGCCAGAACGCGCTGCGCCAGGTCGCGACCTTTCGCGAGATGATCGACGTGACCGGGCTCGTGGTCACCAAGCTCGACGGCACCGCCAAGGGCGGCGTGGTAGTGGCGTTGGCCGAGGAACTCGCCATTCCGATCCGGGCGATCGGCGTCGGCGAGGGGATCGAGGATTTGCGCCCGTTCGATCCGCGCGCCTTCGCCCACGCGCTGCTCGATTTGCCCGAGTAGGAATTCCTTGTCCCTGCAATTCGGCCTCGCGGTGTTGGTCTTGTTCGCCGCGTTCGCGCACGCGGCCTGGAACGCGCTGATCAAGTCGAGCGGGGATTCGTTCCTCACCTTTTCCATGCTGCGCGCGGTCGCTTTCGTCGGCGGCGTCACGGGCGCCGCGTTGCTGCCGTTGCCGGACGCGGCGGCGTGGCCTTATCTCGCCGCCACCGCGGTGGTGCATAACATCTATTATCTCCTGCTCCTCTATTCCTACCGGCACGGAGACTTAAGCCTGGTCTATCCGATCGCGCGCGGCGCGGCGCCGATGCTGGTGGTCGCCGCCGCCGTGCCGTTCGCGGGCGAGGTTCCCGGCCTCGGCGGCGTGCTCGGAATTACGCTGGTGACGCTGGGGATCCTGGCGCTCGCTTTCGCGCGCGGGATTCCCAAGGGCGCCGACGGCCGCGCCATCGCGCTGGCACTGGCGACCGCCCTTTCGGTCGTCGCCTACACCCTGATCGACGGGCTCGGCGCGCGCGCCTCGGGCGACGCCATCGCCTACGCCGCGTGGCTGTTTCTGTTCGAAAGCGTGCCGTTCGTGGTCTACGCGCTCCGCTGGCGGTGGGCGGATTTAGTCCCCCACGCCAAACGCGAATGGCCGCGCGGCCTCGCGGGCGGCCTCTTGATGATGCTGACCTACGGCATCGTGATTTACGCGTTTACCCACGGTGCACTCGCCTACGTCTCGGCGCTCCGTGAAACTTCGGTCCTGTTCGCCGCGATTATCGGGACTTTTCTATTGAAAGAATCCTTCGGGTCCCGGCGCATCGCCGCGGCCGGCGCCATCGTTGCCGGGATTCTCCTGATGCAGATCGGCGGGTAGACGCTATCGCGGCGGGCCTATCCGGTCTTTGTGCATCGAAACCAATAAATGTACGTTATGAGCCCAGGACGGATCATCTCCAACAGTCGTCCCAGATTCGCGATCAGGGGATAAACGAAGCCGAGATGAACGATCTTGCCGAAGCGACGAAATGCGCGCTGGGGCACCATGATATCGCAGCCGGATTCTCGGTATCCCAACTCCCTCGCACCTTCTCGAACTTCCACTATAGTATTGTGAAGGCCAGCCTTGTCTACGATCTGCACCACAACGAATAAGCCACCGTCAACGAGTTTTGACGCGGCAGCTTTCAGGAAACGCAGATGCAGGGCCGGATCGGCGGCTCGCGAAAACGGATAAAATTCGCGAGCGTGAATAAGCTGACCTTCCCCCCGTTTTTAGGTCCAACCGGAGGGTGAGTTTTCCCGTTAATTTTGACCCAGGGAGGACCCACCATGAAGCGCAGCAGGTTCAGCGAGGAACAGATCATCGGCATCCTTAAGGAGGC
>Ga0194132_10001957_pt1 | contig 40222 bp, 37 predicted proteins | sample TA2KigOf80mmetaG_FD_148612 | JGI IMG/M metagenome (GOLD analysis project Ga0194132, IMG submission 148612) | Freshwater microbial communities from Lake Tanganyika, Tanzania - TA2015054 Kigoma Offshore 80m | ecosystem: Environmental > Aquatic > Freshwater > Lake | place: Tanzania: Lake...
GGTCACCGTGCTCGAACGGGCGCCGCACCTCGGCGGCACCACGGCGATCTCGGGCGGCGTGGCCTGGATCCCGGCCAGCGACGTCGCCCGGACGGCCGGCGTCGACGACTCCCCCACGGCCGCCCTCACCTACCTGCGCGCCCTCGGCCTGGGCGACTACGACGACGCGCCCGCGACGGTCTTCGCCCACGACGCCGCCCGCGTCGCCCGCACGATCGAGGCGACGACGCCGATCGAGTGGGTGCTCCTGCCCGACTGGCCCGATTACCAGAGCCACCTGCCCGGCGGCCTCGCCGGCGGGCGCTCGATCTGGCCCGCGCCCCTGGCGGCACCGCCCGACCTCGCGCGCCGGATCCAGCCGACCCCCGAGGTCCCGGATCTCCCCGACCTGCCCGTCGTCGCCGACGCGCCGGTCACCGATGCGGTCGTCCTGCGCGGCCCGGTGCGGGGGCGGGCCCTCGTCGCGGGCCTGGCGATGGCGCTGTCCGAGCGCGGCGTCGAGCTGCGCACCGGCGCCCGGGTCCGGCGCCTCGACCTCGATGGCCAAGGCGGGGTGCGCGGGGTCGTGCTGGACCGTGCTGAGTCCGTTCCCGGTGCCGTGGTGCTGGCGACCGGCGGGTTCCAGCACGACGCCGCGCTCGCCCGCACGTTCCTCCCCGCCCCCGGCATCGCTGCCCTCGGCCCGCCGGGCTGCGCGGGCGACGGGTTGCGGATGGCCCTCGGGGCCGGGGCCGCCCTCGGGAACATGGCCGACGCGTGGTGGATGCCCGCCATCCGGGTGCCGGGCGAGACGATCGACGACGCGCCCTTCTACCGCCCGCTCCACCACGAGCGGGCCCAGCCGGGATCGCTGATGGTGGACCGGGAGGGCCGCCGCTTCGTCGACGAGGCCCAGAACTACTGCGATGCCGGCCGGGCGATGCTGCGCTTCGATCCCGGCGCGTACGGCTGGCCGGCAGCCCCGGCCTGGCTCGTCTTCGATCGCGCCTACCGGGAGCGGACCGCCGTCGGGCCCCTCGCCCCCGGCGGCGACGACCCCGACTGGCTGATCCGGGCCGCTTCCGTGGCCGAGCTGGGCGCGGCGATCGGGGTCGATCCCGCCACGCTCACCGCCACCGTCGACCGGTTCAACCGGTTCGCGGCGGCCGGCCACGATCCCGACTTCGGCCGTGGCGCGCACCCCTACGACCGCTGGATCGGCGACGCCGCCGCGCCACATCCGAACCTCGCCCCGCTGGGCGCCGCGCCCTTCTACGCGCTCGAGGTGCTCCCCGGCTGCCTCGGGACCAAGGGCGGCCCCCGCACCGATGTCGACGGGCGGGTGCTGCGCGCCGACGGTGCATCGATCCCCGGCCTGTTCGCGGCGGGCAACGCCGCGGCGAGCCCGTTCGGCATCGGGACGCCCGGGGGTGGCGGGACGATCGGGCCCGCCCTCGTCTTCGGCACCCGCGCAGGAGAGGCGGCAGCCACGTGAGCGACACACCCACGACCCACGGCGCCACCGGCTACCAACGGGTCCTCGATTCCGACGTGCACCCGGCGCCGGCATCGCTGCGGGACCACGGCCAGGTCGACCTCGGGACCGGAGGCGTGTCCCGCGCCCGCTACGTCGATGCCGACTTCCAGCGGCTCGAGCACGAGCACCTGTGGTCGCGCGTGTGGCAGATGGCCTGTCGCGAGGAGCAGCTCGCCGAGCCCGGACGCGTCGTCGTGTACGAGGTCGGGGACCTCTCGCTCCTCGTGCTGCGCACCGGCGCCGGGACCATCCGGGCGTTCCACAACTCGTGCGTCCACCGCGGCACCCAGCTGCGCACCGCCGACGGCACCGTGGAGCGCCTGCGCTGCCCCTTCCACGGTTTCACCTGGGACCTCGACGGCGCGCTCTGCGAGCTCCCGTGTGCATGGGACTTCCCCCACGTCGACCCCGACGCGCTGCGCCTCCCCGAGGTCCGAGTCGCGACCTGGGGCGGGTTCGTCTTCGTGAACCCCGACCCCGACGCAAGCTCGCTCGACGAGTTCCTCGGGTCCCTTCCCACGCACTTCGCCCGCTTCCCGCTCGAGGACCGCTTCACCACCGCGCACGTGGCCAAGGTGCTCGACTGCAACTGGAAGGTCGGGCTCGAGGCGTTCCTCGAGGCGTTCCACACGTTCGCCGTCCATCCCCAGCTCGTCACCACCAGCGGCGACACGATCACCCAGTACGACGTGCCCCCCGACGAGCGCTGGAGCCGGATGGTCACGCCGGTCGGCGTCCCGAGCGAGCACGTGACCCGCGTGGTCGATGACCCCGAGATCCTGCGCAGCATGCTCATCACCCGCGACGACGCCGAGGTGGCGATCCCGGAAGGGTCGACCGTGCGCGCGGTGCTCGCCCACCGCGTCCGCACCGACCTCGCGACCCGCACCGGGCGCGACTTCTCCGACCTGTCCGACGCCGAGGCGATCGACGGCATCGAGTACTTCCTCTTCCCCAACTTCGTGCCGTGGGCCGGCTTCTTGACCCCGCTCGTCTACCGGTTCCGTCCCTGGGGCGACGACCCCGGGCGCTGCCTCATGGAGGTCATGCTCCTCGAGCCGCTCCCCGCCGGTACCCGCCCGGCACCGGCACCCCTCCACTTCCTCCACGACGGCGAGGGCTTCGCCGACGCGCCGGAGCTCGGCTACCTGGGCCCGATCCTCGACCAGGACACCCGCACCGTCGCGCGGGTCCAGCGGGGGCTGCGCGCGTCGCCGCGCACCGAGACCGTGCTCGCCCACACCCAGGAGGTGCGCATCCGCCACTTCCACCGGCTGCTCGAGGAGTACCTCCCGACCGACCCGGCGACCTGACCGTGCCGATCGCCCTCCGCCTCGCCTCGCCGACCACCGCGCTCACCGAGACGACCATCGGCGACATCGTGCGCCGGGCGGCCACGGAGGCACCCGACACGGTGGCGCTGGTCGACGGCGTGGCCGAACCCGCCGAGCGGGTGCGCTGGACGTACGCCGAGCTCCTGGCCCGGGCCGAGGCCCTCGCCCGGGGCCTCCTCGCGGACTTCGCGCCCGGCGACCGGCTCGCGGTCGCCCTGCCCACCACGCCCGAGTCGCTGCTGTGCACCTACGCCGCCGCGCTCGCCGGTCTGGTGGTCGTTCCCGTGAACCCGTTGCTGCGGCCGGGCGAGCTGGCGCACGTCCTCGGGCAGTCGGGTGCCGCCGGCATCGTCTGCGGCGACGCGCACCGTGACTACGACCTCGCCGGCGTCGTCGCCGAGGTGCGCGGCGCCCTCCCCGCGCTCCGCACGCAGCTCCCGGTCGCCGACCTCGACGCGCGTGCGGCGGCCGGCGACCCGCGGCGGGCGCTCCCGGTCGTGTCGCCACACGACGTCGCCCAGATCGTCTACACGTCGGGGACCACCGGCGCCCCCAAGGGCGCCTGCCTCTCGCATCACGGGATGACCCATGCCGCCCGCGCCGGGGCCCGGCGGTTCGCGATCCAGGCGGGGGACGTGTACGTGAATCCGCTCCCGACCTTCCACGTGGGCGGACAGGGCGTCGCGTTCTCGCTCGCCGACTCGCACGCCACCAACGTGATGGTCCGCACGTTCGACCCCGGGCTGGTGCTGGACGTCATCGAGTCGGAGCACGCCACGCTGATGGTCGGAGTGCCGACCATGCTCGGTGCGCTGCTCGACGAGCAGGCCGCGCGCCCCCGCGACCTGTCGTCGCTGCGCGCCGTCTCGTCGGGCGGAGCCGTCGTCCGCGCCGACCTGGTGCGGCGGGTCCGGACCGAGATGGGCGCGTCCGTCACGGTGGTCTTCGGACAGACCGAGTGCTGCGGGTTCGCCACCCAGACGCACCTCGACGACCCACCCGAGGTGATCGAGGCCACGCTCGGCACCGGACTCGACGGCATCGACGTGCGGGTGGTCGACCCCACGACCGGCGCCGTCATGGAGACCGGCGTCGACGGCGAGCTCGAGGTGCGCGGCCCCAACGTGATGCTCGGCTACCACGAGCAGCCCGACGCCACGGCCGCGGCCTTCCACGACGGGTGGCTCCGCACCGGCGACCTCATGACCATGGACGACCGTGGCTACCTGCGGATCACCGGGCGACTCAAGGACATGATCGTCACGGGAGGCGTCAACGTCTACGCCGCGGAGGTGGAGGCCGCGATCGCCGGCGACCCCGCGGTGGCCGAGGTCGCGGTCTTCGGCGTCGCGGACGAGCACTGGGGCGAACGGGTCGTCGCGGCCGTGCGCTTCGTGGATCCCCCGGCCGACGAGTCGGCCGCGCTCGCCCGGGTCGGCGCCGGACTCGTCGACCGCCTGGCACCGCACAAGCGTCCGAAGCAGTGGCTCGCGGTCGACGCGATGCCGGTCACGCCGTACGGGAAGGTGCAGAAGTTCCGGCTGCGCGAGCGGCTCGCAGGGCCTCGGCCTCGGGGGGAAGGGGCTGGCGGAACCTGACCCCGGCCGGCGGCGGAGCATCCACCCGGATCAGGGCGAGTCGCCACGAGGGCGATGATCCCAACGAGGCGCGCAACGCCCTCGTCACGAACCGTCCGAGCGGCACTGCTCCGGGTCGGGTCCGGACTCCGATCACCTCGCGGATCCGGGGTGGCAGCGTGGCGACCGCGGCCCGGAAGAGGAAGCCGTAGACGAGGCGCACCCCGAACGGGAGGGGCGGGCGGCGTAGGAAGTCGATCGCCTCGCGCTGACCCGGCGACGGGGCCAGCGCCGGGTGCTCGGCGATCCACCGCTCGAGCTCGGCCGCGGTCTCGGGGAGCGGCGCCGCGTGGTGGAGCGCCCCGAGCCGGGCCTGCTCCCGCGCGTACCGGTCGGCGTCCCCCGGGGCGAGCGGCTGCGCGCCGTAGACCTCGTAGGCGACGAGGAACGACTCCGCGAGCGAGTTGTGCACCCACGCGGCCATGTCGGGGGCGTCGGCGTCGTACGGCTCGGCCCGGTGCGAGAGCCCCTGCACCGGACGGTGGCGGCGGCGCACCGTGGCGATCGCGTGCCCTACCTCGGGCATGGCCCCGAAGGCGGTCGCGGTGACGTAGGCGGCGGTCCGCGACAGCCGCCCGAGCGGGTCGTTGCGGTAACGCGAGTGGTCGGACACGCCGGCGGCGACCTCGGGGTGGGCGGCCTGCGCCAGCAGCGCCCGGATCCCCCCGATGAACGCCGAGGAGTCGCCGATCACCCGCCACGCGACCGACTCCGGGCCGAAGACCCCGGGGTCGCCCGGAAACGACAGCGTGTGCTCCAGCGGGGGCGGAACGTGCGAGAACAGGCCGTTGGTCGCCGCGACGACGCGGGCCTTCACGGCATCCAGGGGCCCAGAGGAGAAGCGCACGGGACCATGCAACGCCTCGGGGGCGGATTGCTTCCCCCTGCCCGCTACGGTGCGCGCCGATGACGACGAGCCTGTTCCCCGACCTCGACCCCCGCACTCCCGTGATCGCGGGCGTCGGCGTGGCCACCCAGTCGGTCGACGAACCGGGCGGGGGCGCCGAGGCCATCGAGCTGATGCTGGCCGCCACCCGCGCCGCCGCGGCCGACGCCGGGTCCGACGCGATCCTCGCGGAGGTCGGCCGCATCGCCGTCCCGGCCGGGAACTGGCGCTACTCCGACCCCGGACGGCTGGTCGCCGAGCGGATCGGGGCCCCGGCCGCGCGGACGAGCCTCGTGCAGGTGGGGATCCCCCAGCAGACGCTGTTCGACGACGCGTACCTCGCCGTGCGCGATGGCGGCCTCGACGTCGCGCTCGTGGTCGGTGGCGAGGCGATGCGCCGGGCCACCCTGGCCCGGCGGGCAGGCGTGGAGGCCGCGGAGACCGAGCAGACGGGCGTCGCCCCCGACGACCTCCAGCAACCGTCGAGCGAGATCATCACGAAGACCGAGATCGAGGGCGGCATCGCCAGCGCCATGGCCCCGTTCGCGATCATCGACAACGCGCTGCGTGCCCACGAGGGCCGCACGATCGCCGAGCACCGCGACGAGATCGCCCGGCTCTGCGCCGGCTTCAGCCGGGTCGCGTCGACCAACCCGCACGCCGCCTTCCCGACCCCACGCGACGAGGCGTTCCTGCGGGAGCCGAGCGAGAGGAACCGCCCGATGGCGTTCCCGTACAACAAGTGGCACTGCGCGCAGATGAACGTCGACCAGGCCGGTGCGATCCTGATCTGCAGCCTCGCCGCGGCGCGCCGCCTCGGCATCGACGCGTCGCGCGTCGTGTTCCCACAGGTCGCGCTCGAGTCGAGCCTGTCGGTCCCCGTCTCGCAGCGGGCCCACATCCACCGCTGGCCGTCGATGGAGGTGCTGGGCGCCGCGGCCGAGGCCCATCTCGGATACGCCCTCACCGACATCGAGCCCGTGGAGATCTACAGCTGCTTCCCCGCCGCCGTGCGCGTGCAGCAGCGCGCGCTCGGGCTGCCGACCGACGGTGTCCCGACCATCACCGGCGGCGAGGCGTTCGCCGGCGGCCCCTGGAACAACTTCGTGCTCCAGACCACGGCGGCGATGGTCGAGCAGGTCCGCACCACCCCGGGACGGCCGGGGCTGGTGACGACCCTGAGCGGCCTGATGAACAAGCCGGGGCTGGCGGTGTACTCCACGGAGCCCGGGGACCGGCCGCTGCTGGTCGCCGACCTGGTCGACGCGGCCACCGGGGCCACCGAGCGGCGCACGGTGCGCGAGGGCTACGCGGGTCCGGCCACCGTGGTCACCTACACGGTCTTCTACGACGGCCAGACGCCGGTGCGCACGACCGTCATCGCCGACACTGCCGACGGTGACCGCTGCGTGGCCCAGTGCGCCGACCCCGAGCTCGCCGAGCGCGTGACCCGCGAGGAGCTCTGCGGCCGCCCGATCACGGTCGCCGGCACCACCTTCACCGCCTGATCCCCGGCGCGTCGCGCTCCCGCGGGTGCCCGCGCGTCCGCCGCGATGATCCCCGTGGGGACCAGCACCGGCCCGCGCGGCCGACACGCACGCGTGCCAGACTCCCCCGGGTGAGCACCGTGCACATCGCCACCGGGGCCGGGCGCGGCATGGGTCGGGCCTGCGCCGACCGCCTCGCTCCCACCGCCGACGTCCTCGTCGTCGTCGACCGCGACGAGACCGCGCTCGGCGCGGCGGCCGACGCCCTCGCGGGCTCCGCGGCGCGCATCGTCCCCGTCACGCTCGACGTGACCGACGCGGCGGCCGTCGCGGCCCTCGCCGACCAGGTCCAGGGACTCGGCGACCTCAGCGGGGTCGCCCACGCGGCGGGCATCTCCCCCACCATGGCCGACTGGCGGGCGGTGCTGGACGTCGATCTCGTGGGCACGGCGCTGCTGATCGACGCGCTCACCCCCCTCGTCACCCCGGGCACCGCGATGGTGTGCTTCGCGTCGATGGCCGCGCACCTGATGGGCCTGGCGGGTCCGACCGACCCCGCGATCGACGCCGTGCTCGACGACCCACGCGCGCCCGACTTCCTCGAGCGGATGCGCGAGGCGGGCGGCGAGGGCATCGAGGAGCCCGGGATCGCCTACTCGTACGCGAAGCGCGGTGTGCAGCGGCTCGTGCGCCGCACCGCGATCGCGTGGGGCCCCCGGGGCGGGCGGATCAACTCGATGTCGCCCGGTCTCATCGACACACCGATGGGGCGCCAGGAGTTCGACCATCAGCCGGTGATGGCGGTCATGCTGGAGCAGACGCCGTTGCGGCGCGAAGGCTCGGCCGACGAGCTCGCCGCGGTGGTGGCCTTCCTCTGCAGCCCCGAGGCCGGCTACGTGAGCGGCACCGACGTGCTGGTCGACGGCGGCTGCGTCGCCGCGATGGAGGCCATGGTGGCCGGGCCGACCCCCGGCGGCTGAGCCCGGTCAGCGAGCAGGCCGGTACGCCTCGAGCGCCGGGATCACCTCCGTGCCCAGCAGCTCGATGCTGCGCATCACCGCCTCGTGCGGCAGCTTGCCGAACTGGACGTAGCAGAGCAGCTGGTCGACGCCGAGGTCGGCGTAGCGCTGCATCTTCTCGATGCATCGGTCCACGTCACCGACGATGATCATGTCCTGGTCGTTGTACTCCTCGACCGGCCGGTAGAGCATCGGAAAGGTCTCGGCGATCTTGTCGGGCTCGGGCATCAGCGCGTCCCACTCCCACCGCAGGATGAAGTCGACGAGGCCCTTGTACCACCAGTCGACCGCGTCCCAGATGCCGTTGTCGACGGCGTCGTCCATCGAGTCGGCGCAGTGCACGAGCGTGTAGCCCGCGACCTTGTTGGTGGTGACCCGGGTGAGCGGCGTCGGGTCCGCGGCCGCCGCCCGGTACGCCTCGATGTCGCCCTGCGTCGCCTGGAGCGGCCGCGCCGGGCTGAACGACAGCATCCCGAGCCCGCGTGCACCGGCCTGACGGGCCGACTCGGCGCTCGTGCACGCCATCCAGACCGGCGGGTGCGGGTCCTGGAACGGCTTCGGCGTGACCATGCGCTCAGGGAAGTCGAGGAATTCGCTGTGCTCCTCGTAGTACCGCTCCTCCCACATCCGCACGACGGTCTCACAGGCGGCGAACATCTCCACCCGGCTGCGCTCGCGGTCGACGCCGAACGCCTGCTGCTCCATCGGCGTCGATCGCCCGATCCCCCACTCGACCCGGCCACCCGAGAGCACGTCGACGGTCGCGACCTTCTCGGCGATCCGCGCGGGATGGATGAAGCCGTGCGGGGTGAGGGTGACACCGAAGCCGAGTCGGATCCGCTCGGTGATCTGGCTGAGCGCGCCGAGCACGACCTCCGAGGCCGGGCAGTGCGACCGGTTCTCCCGGAAGTGGTGCTCGACCAGCCACACGGTGTGGAACCCCACGCGATCCGCGAGGCGGATCTGCTCCAGCGCGTCGCGGTAGGCGTGCTGCTCGGCCTCCCGTTGGTCGTACGGATGCGGCCGATCGCTCCAGGGGTACGGGGCATCGATCTCGTAGAGCAGGTCCAGCTTCATCGGGGGATGCTGGCATCCCTGCGGACGCGGTGCCACCACGGTTCTCGGCGGCGTCGTCGCGGTCGACGCTGTCCCTGCCCCCACGTCCGGTTCGCAAGCGGCACCGCCGCGACCGGTCCGGGGCAGGGAGCAGGCCATGCACACCGAACCGCAGCGACCCTCCGCCCGCGCCACGGCGTGGGGCGGCATCGCGTTCGCCATCCTGTACGTCGCCGGGGTGATGACGATGTTCGCCGGGACGCCGGACGACACCAACATCGACCGACCGGCGAGGTACACCGCCGACTGGGTGAAGTACTACGCCGACAGCGGGAACCGCACGACGGCACTGATCGGCGCCTATCTGCTCGTCGCGGCGGGCATCGCCGCGGTGGTGTTCGGTGCCCACCTGCGCGAGCGGCTCGGCGCCGCCGGTGCAGGCGGCAGCGGGCGGATCGCCTTCGCCGGAACGATCATGCTGGGGACGCTCACGATCGTGGCCGCCGTGGCCGTCGCGTGGATCCCGGGCGCGGTCGCGTTCGGCGACGTCCCCGCACCGCAGGGTGAGCTCGCGGGCTTCGCCGCCCAGCTCGGCTTCGGCGCGCTCCTCGTGGGCGGCGGCATGACGGGCGCGCTGGTGCTGATGGCTGCCGGCATCGGCTCGATCCGCACCGGGGCGCTCCCGAAGTGGCTGGCGTGGGCCGGCATCGTGGTCGCCGTGATCGTCGGCGCGCTCGGCGCGTTCTTCGTGCCGATGCTGCTGCTCGTGCTGTGGATGCTCGTCGCCGGGATCGTCGGCCTGCGGCGGCCGTTCGCCGGCGAGGCCGCCACCGCCGCCTGACCGGCCACCCGGACTGGTGGCGTCGGGTCAGCCGCCCGACGTCACCAGGCTGGGGCCGCCCATCCCGCGGGGGCCGCCGCGCTCGCCCGGCCACCGCGACCCGCCGATGGTGTCGGCGTAGGGCCAGAACGCGATCGGGTCGAGCGGGCCTTCGAGCACGATCTCGCGGTCCTTGAAGATCGGCGTGACCAGGCGGGCCGACAGCTGCTCGCGCATCGGCAGCAGCTCGGTGTAGGGGTCCCACGGGCTGTCGCGCAGGACGAGGTCGCCGTCGACGATCTCCTCGTAGGCCGTGTCGAGCACGTTGGTGACGCGTACGACGCGCGGCGGGAAGTCGTACTCCTTCTCGACGCCGCCCACGGCGCGGGAGACCTTGATCCACCACTCGTGCTCGGTGTGCTCGCCGCCGGGGTCGGGCGCCGGACCGGTCACCCGGCCGGTGAACTCCATGAACGTGTAGCCCTGGTGGGTGCAGCGCGCGGTGACGGTGTCCCCGAGGCGGAAGTAGCGGATCGAGCACGGGAACTTGGGCTGCCCGTTGGTCTCGCGGCTGATGAAGATCGCGGCTTCCTGGTCGATGCCGAGACCCAGGCTGTAGAAGCCTTCCCGGCCGTCGTAGTCGGCCTCGACCTTCGTCGAGACGCCGTACTCCGGCTCCCCGTTGATCGGCACGTTGTAGACGTTGACGTGCACGTGCGGGTTGCGGCCGGGGGTGATGCCGGGTGGCAGCAGGTCGGCGATCCTGTCGGGATCGGTGCGGTACACGATCTTGAGCAGGGGCCATCCGCCGATCTCGGCCGGGCGGATCAGGGGTGCGGTGGTGTCGGTCATGGGCCGAACCGTATCCCACACCGGATTCCGCCCGAACCGGACGCCCCCCTTTCGCCGGCCCGGAAATGTCCGTACGCTGCCCGGCAACCCCCGACGACAGGAGCAGCCATGGGTTTGTTCAAGGGCATGAAGGACATGAAGGACATGGTCGCGGCCGCGCCCGACATGCTGGACCAGGCTGCGCAGATGCAGGCCCAGGCCGCGCAGATGCAGGCGGCCAACGCGGGCGCGATGGGCGCGGTCGCCGGGATGCAGCAGGGCGCCGCCGCGGTCGACCCCGCCCTCCTCGAGCCGATCGACGGCATCTCGCTCGAGCGCTACGCCCAGCTCTCGAAGTCGATCGGCACCCGGCAGCTCACGACCGAGGCCCAGACCATCGAGTTCCTGGAGAGCCAGGGCCACACGCACGAGCAGTGGACCGCCGCCTGGGAGGGCTGGAACGCGCGCATGAAGCAGGACATGGCGCTGTCGGGCTACTTCAGCCAGCTGTTCAACTCGACCGCCCCGCTGTAGACCTCCCCGGCCATGGGCTTCTTCAAGGACCTGAAGCGGACCTACGACAAGTCCAAGGACCTGCAGGACTCGATGCCGCCGGTCAAGGACCAGATGGCCGCCGGCCTCGCGAGCATGAAGGCGGTGAACGCCTCCATGGCCCAGATGAACGCCGCCCTCGACCCGACGGCCCCGTCGACCACGGTCGACGCCACGGTGGTGTCGGTGCGGAGCGCCGGCGCGGAGATCAACCTCCAGCCCGTGTTCGTCATCGACCTGCTGGTCCCCTCGGCGACGGGCGCCACCTACCCCGTGTCGCTCACCCAGGTGGTGCCCCACGCGGCGATCCCCCGGGTCCAGCCCGGCGCGACGGTCCCCGTGCGGGTGCGGATCGACGACCCCCAGGCGGTGTTCCTCATCGTGTGACCGGGCCGGGTGGGACCAGCGCGATGGAGGCGGCCCGGGTGGGCCGCCTCCATCGTCTGCAGTGGTGCCCCTGCCGGGTGCCCCGCTCAGGTCTCGCCGGCGCCGGTTCCCCGTCGACGACCGCTGCGCGGAGTATGAACCCCCAGGGGGCCGCCTAGGGTCGCACTGTGACCGCGGCGACACGCGATGTGACCAGGGCGACACTCCGGGTGACCCGCGACACACCGGCGTCGCGGCGGTGAGCGCGCCCGGGTACTGGTCTTCGCCCTGGCCCGGCGAGGACGGCGGTCCCCACCGGCCGGGGCGGCCCCCGGCCGGCGCTCGGGAGCCCCGACTCACCGCCGCGCCCGTCGAGGTCACGTCGCGCGACGCGGTGGCGGCGACGATGGTCGTGCTGCGCGAGCCCGGCGAGGTGTACCTGCTCGGGCACACGTTCGGCCCGGACGCCACCGCGTGGGTGGAGCGGATCGACCCGGTCACGCTCGCACCGCTCGCCCGCTCGGTCGACCTGCCCGGGGGCCCCGCCTGGCCGGGGGGCATCGCCGCGCACGCGAACGGATCCCTGCACGTGGTGTTCGGCAACCACGTCCACCGGCTCGATCCCGGGCTGACGGTGCAGGCCTCGGCCCGGCTCCCCCGGCACCGTCCGTACAACAGCTTCGTGGTGCTGCCCGACGGTCACCTCGTGACCAAGGACTTCGGGGGGCGCCTACCGGGTGACGCCGGGGCCCCGGTCGACGAGCCGGCCGAGCTCGTCGTGCTCCGGCCCGACTCGCTCGCGGTGGTGGCCCGGGCGGCCGCGCCCGAGCCGTCGGTGGCCCGGATCTCGGCGCTCGACGACACCGTGTACGTGGTGGGCACGAGCGGGCTCCACCGGTTCGCGTGGGACGGCGCCCGCCTCCGCCACGACCGCGACTTCACGCCCGTCTACCGCACGCAGCCCGGACAGACCTACGGGTGGGACGCGACCCTCGCGCTCGGCGCCGCGTGGTTCCTCGACGACGGTGAGGGAAGCGAGCGGTTCGCCGGGTCGTTCCGGGGCCTCGGCGTCTCGTCGGCGCCGCTCCACCTCGTGCGGGTGGGCCTCGACGACGGCGCCGTGTCGCTCACCGAGGTGTGCGGCCGCCCGGGAGGGTTGATCGCCAACCCGCCCGTGGTCGACGAGGCCCGGCGGATCGTCGTGGGCTACGACAGCGCCAACGCGGTGCTCGCGGCCTTCACCGTCGACGCCGACGGCGCCACCCACCCACGGTGGACTCGGACCCAGGACCACGCCTGCCATCCCCTCCTGCTGCCCGCCTCCGGCGCGCTCGTCACCGACGACCACGACCCCGACCGCGGCGCGGATCAGGTGGTGGTCCTCGACATCGAGACGGGTGACGAGCGACTGCGGGTCGACAGCGGGAGCCCGTGGCAGTCGGTCCTGTTTCCCGCCGTGGGCTTCTCCGACGACGTCTACCTCTGCTCGTTCACCACGCTCACCCGGGTGGCCGCGCGCAGATAGCGTGGTCCCATGGAACTCCACTCCGGCGATGTCGCCGTCGTCACCGGTGCCGCGAGCGGCATCGGCCTCGCACTCGCCGAACGCTTCGCCCGGGCCGGGATGCACGTGGTGGCCGCCGACGTCGACGACGCCGCCCTCGCCGCGGTCGCGCCGGCGCTCGCCGCGCACGGCGTCGACGTCCTCACCCAGACGGTCGACGTGCGCGACGCCGCCGCGGTCGACGGGCTCGCCACCGCGACGCTCGAGCGCTTCGGCGCGGTGCACGTGGTGTGCAACAACGCCGGCGTCTCGTCGCGGGCCGATCCGTGGGCCGGTCCGCTGGAGGTGTGGCGCTGGGTCCTCGACGTCAACGTGCTCGGTGTGGTCCACGGCGTCCGGGCCTTCCTCCCCCACCTGTTCGCCGGTGGACGCGGCCACATCGTCAACACGGCGTCGATGGCCGGGCTCGCGCCGGGGGTGGGCGCCCCGTACGACGCGTCGAAGCACGCGGTCGTCGCGCTCACCGAGGACCTCTACCTCGACCTCCAGGCCCAGCTCGCGCCGGTGGGCGTGAGCGTGCTGTGCCCGGGCTGGGTGCGCACCAACATCGTCGACGCCGACCGCAACTGGCCGGCCGAGCACGGGGAGGTCCCGGAGCGATCGGTCGTCACCGCCGCCATCGAGCACCACTTCCGCCGGGCGATCGCCGAGGGCATGACCCCCGCCGAGGTCGCCGACCGGGTGGCCGCCGCGATCGGCGAGGACCGGTTCTGGGTGCTCCCCGATCCCGAGTGGCTCGAGGTCGCCGCCGACCGCTGGGACACCATCCGCGCCGGCGCGAACCCGGCGCGGCCCGACCAGATCCCCGGCCTGCCCCCCACCAGCCGCCTGTTCGAGGACATCCTGGCCTCCCTCACCGGCCCGCCCGCCGACCCGCCCGCCGACCCGCCCGCCGACCCGCCCGCCGACCCGGCGTGAGCGACCCCGGGTGAGCGACCCCCCGGGCCCCCACCTCACGCGCCGCGGTCTCGGCCGTCGGTCGCGCGCCGTCGTGCTCCTGCTCCACGGGGGCGCGGAAGCCGGGGCAGAGCCCGTCTCCCGTTGGGGAGGACCCCCGCTGCGGATGCTCCCGTTCGGCTGGGCGGTCCGCCGGCGGGACCGGCGGATCGCCGTGGTCCGGCTCCGCTACCGACGGCGGGGGTGGAACGGCGACGCCGCCGACCCGGTCGCCGACGTGCGCTGGGCGCTGGCCGAGATCGAACGCCGCCGTCCCGGGCTGCCCGTCGTGCTGGTGGGTCACTCGATGGGCGGCCGGGCCGCCATCGCGGCGGCGGGCGACCCGCACGTGGTCGGCCTCGTGGCCCTGGCGCCGTGGATCCCGCCCTCCGACCCGGTGGACCAGCTCGCGGACCGGACCGTCGTCGTGGTGCACGGCACCGACGACGACCGCACGTCACCCGAGAACTCGGCCCGCTTCGTCGCCCGCATCCGGGGCGTCGCCCGCGACCCCCGCTGGGTGCCCGTCACCGGCGGCGACCACGCCATGCTCCGCCACGCCCGCCGCTGGCACCACCTCACCGCCGACGCCGTGACCGCCATGCTCCCCCGGTGATGCGTCCCTCGACGGGGTCGTAGATTCATCCGATGGCCGACGACCCGTCCCCCTCCTTCGCCGACCGCTACGGCCCGTGGGGGCTCGTGCTCGGCGCCTCCCACGGCATCGGCAACGCGTTCGCCCACGAGCTCGCCGCCCGCGGCGTCTCGGTCGTGATGGCCGCCCGACCCGACGACGGCCTCGATGCCGCGGCCGACGCGGTGCGCGCCGCACACGGCGTCGAGGTGCGCACCGTCGAGGTCGACCTGATCGCCGACGACATGATCGGCCGCCTGGCGCCTGCCACCGCCGACCTCGACATCGGGCTCCTCGCCTGCGTCGCGGGCGGCGTCGACTCCGTGGGCCGCTTCCTCGACCACCCGGCGGAGCGGGCCGAGCGCCTGGTGCGCCTGAACTGCCTGGCCCCGATCCGGGCCTGTCACCACTACGGGAGCCACCTTCGGGCCCGTGGAAGGGGTGGGATCGTCCTGATCTCGTCGCTGGCCGGGGTCTTCGGCACCGACGGCACGGTCGCCTACTCGGCGGCGAAGTCGTTCGACCTCGTGCTCGCACAGGGCCTGTGGGCCGAGCTGCGGCCCCACGGCGTCGACGTGATCGGGCTCGTCCTCGGCAACGTCCGCACGCCCACGCTGCTGGCGAGCGGATTGCGCCACGACCCCGACACGTTCCCCGGGATGGAGCCCGACGAGGTCGCCCGGGTCGGCCTCGACCGCCTCGGTGAGGCGCCGATGTGGGTGGTCGGCGACGACAACCGGATGATCTACGAAACGCTGCGCACGCTGCCGGCGGTCGACGGGATCGACGCGATGAGCGCGGGCGTGCGGGCGCAGTACGGCTGGGACTGACGACCCTCGCGACCCTCGCGACCCTCGCGGTGGCGGTGACACCCCGCCGGGCGCCTCACGCAGGCGTGAAGCCGTCGGTGAAGCCGGTGAGCCCGGTCGGCGCGTGCGGACCGAAGGCGAGCTGCTCGAGCACCCCGACGCCCTCGCGGTCGCCCATGCGCACCTTGCAGAGCGTCTGGATGTGGATCGACGACGGGTCGTCGGGCACGAAGTCGCCGAGCGCGACCGACTCGCCACCCACCTCCAGCTCGCCGTGGTTGGAGCCATGGCTCCAGTGCGGGTGGGTGTAGCCGATCCCCCGCATCCGGAAGGTGAACAGCCGCTCGAACTCGATCGTCGGCATCGCGGTGCCGTCCCGGCGGTTGAGGGTGACCCGGGCCGAGGCCATCTCCCGACGACCCGGCAGCCACTCCACCTCGTACTCGCTCCGAGCCAGGTGCTCGGGCTCGCCCGCGTCGGGCAGCACGGGCACGACGAGCGCCTGCTCGAGCCAGCGCTCCCCGTCGGCCCGCTCGAACAGCGCGAGGTGGGTGCAGCAGTCGTCGAAGTGCAGCGGGGCCCACAGCCAGAAGATCTGCATCGGCGCCGGGTCGAAGTTGGTGGGCGCCTGCTGACCCACCCCGCGCACCCCCCACGACCGGTCACGCGTGGCATATGTGCGCGACGGGTCGACGTCGAGGGTCACGCCGGTCGGCAGGGTGATCGTGCCCTCCCACGTGCCCCACTGGGTGAGCCGCGTGTAGTCCATCATCGGCACGTTGTTGCGCACGATCTGCTGGCGCGGCTCCTCGATGGCCTCGGTGCGGGCCCGGAACGTCACGTCGGCGGTGAGCCCGTGGTCGTTGTCGTCGACCACGTAGCGGAGCGTCCGCAAGGGCTCCACGATCTCGATCCGGAGCGGCCCGACCGTGGTGGCCCGGTCGGCCGGCATGCGTCCCGACGCGAACACGGAGTGCTCGACGCCGTCGTGCACGACCGAGAACGCGCCGTCGACGACCCCCCGGTTCGGGTAGTGCCCCATCGCCCCGCCGAGGAAGAAGCCGCCGTCGCGGTCGTAGCCGTTGAACCAATAGCGGTCGTAGTGGTTGGGGTCGGCCGAGACCGGCTGCGCGATCGGCGCCGGCGTCTGGTGGATCGGGTAGTCGTCGAAGGGAGTCAGCACCGGCGCAGCCTGGCACGGACGGCCCGGCGGGCGCCTGCCGGCGGGTTGCGAACCGGCAAAGGCGCCCCGATGTGCGTCGCCGGGCCGCGTGGGGCAGCATCGGGGGTTCCGAGACCCGACCGGGGAGGCACCCATGGCATCGATCGCCGAGATCGCCGAGGACGTGGCCGGCGTCGTCGTCAACGACGTGCTGGGCGAGGCCGCCGCCGAGCTGAGCGGCCGTTCCGGACGCAAGTGGGCCGTGCTGCTGCTCACGCTGCTGGTGGGCGCCGCCATCGCCGCGTTCGTCGTCAAGACGCTGCGCGACGAGGGCTGACCGCTCCCCGTCGGTCGTCCGGTCGGCGCCCGCCGGCCGCGACGTGCATGCGGTCAGCCGCGCGCGACGCTGATGCGCCGCACCGCCGCGGCGCGCGGGGCCGGGATCAGCCGAGGCGGAGCGTCTCGAGCGGTTCCATGCGGGCGGCCTTCACCGACGGATAGAGCCCCGCCACGGCGGCGACCCCGACCGCGAGGCCGATCCAGATCGGCATCTTGGCGTAGTCGATGACCACGGTCCATCCGGCGATGGCGGACACCAGGTAGACCACGCCGACGCCGAGGAGCGCGCCCACCAGTCCACCGAGCAGCCCGACGAACAGCGCCTCGAGCAGGAACTGGAGGGCGATGAGCGACCGGGTGCTGCCGAGGGCCCGCCGGATGCCGATCTCCGACGACCGCTGGATCACCGAGATCGACATCACGTTGGCGATGCCGAGCCCGCCGACCGCGAGCGCGAGCAAACCCGCGAACAGCGCGGTCTGCTGGAGGGTCTTGTCGGCCCGGGCCGAGGCCTCGAGCGCGTCGCTGGGGATCTTGGTGGTGACCGCCTGCTCGCTGCCGAGGTTGACCGCGGTCGGGAGGGCGTCGCTCGTCTCCTCCGTCGACCCCGGTCGGGCGCGGACGTACATCTTGGTGGGTGCGCCGTCGGTGTCGAAGTCGTGCTTCGCCGCCCACTGGGTGATGAACGCAGCGTTGTCGAGGCTCGGCTCGAGCGGCACCCGGTCGAGCACACCCACGACGCCGTAGTCGATGCCGTTGAGCTGCACGGTGCGGATCTCGCCCGGCAAGACGCCGTACTCGTCGGCGAGCCCGCCACCGAGCACGACCGCCCGGGTCTTGTTGGCCTGGTCGCCCTGCGCGAGCCAGCGGCCGCTGCGCAATGGCACCTCGAGCACATCGGGCAGCTTGTCGTCGGACGCGAGCACCGGCACGGGGAACGTCTGGTAGTAGGCCGCGCCGCCCTCGTTCGGCAGCGTGACGACCCCCTGCACCTCGGCCACCGCGCTGGCCCGGTCGACGGTCTCGATCGCCTTCGCCCGGCGCACCGCGCTCTTGGGGAGGGTCGGGTTCTGCTGGCCGAACGACGATCCCGCCTCTGCGGTGATGAGGTTGGTCCCGAGCTCGGCGAGACGCGCCTTCAGGTCCCCCTTGGCCGACTCGGTGAGACCGACCGCGCCGACCATCGCGGCGACGCCCACGACCGGCCCGAGCATGATCAGCAACGTGCGGACCTTGCGGGCGAGGATGCCCGAGACCGCGATCGAGAGGAGGTCGCGGAACCGGCTCACGTGGTCCCGCTGAACGGCTGGGGCTCCTGGTGGAGGTCCGACACGATCTCGCCGTCGCGCATCGACACCACCCGGTTGGTGGTGGCCGCGATGCGCGGGTCGTGGGTGACGAGGACGACGGCGCGCGCCGCGGTCCCGAGCCCGGCGAAGATCTCCATCACCATCTCGGCGTTGCGGGTGTCGAGTGCGCCGGTGGGCTCGTCGGCGAGGACCAGCAACGGCTGGGTGACGATCGCCCGGGCGATGGCGACCCGCTGTTGCTCCCCACCCGACATCTGCACCGGACGGTGATCGGCCCGGGCCCCGAGGCCCACCTCCTCGAGCGCGGCCATCGCCCGCTCCCGCCGCTCCGACCTCGTCAGCCCGCGGTACAGCAGCGCGGTGTCGACGTTGCCGAACGCCGTGAGGTGCGGGATCAGGTGGAACTGCTGGAAGACGAAGCCGATCGTGTCCCCCCGCAGGCGCGACCGCGCGTCGTCGTCGAGCGCACCGGTGTCGGTGCCGGCCACCCTCACGGTGCCGTCGGTCGGCTTGTCGAGCACGCCGAGCAGCCCGAGCATCGTCGACTTGCCGGACCCCGACGGCCCGATGATCGCCATGTGGTCGCCGGCCTCGATCCGCAGCGACACGTCACGCATCGCGTAGACCTTCACCTGGTCTCCGTAGACGCGCGACACGTGGTCGAGCTCGAGCAGCGGCGGCGCCGCCGCAGCCGTCGTCACCGGTCAGCTCTTCTCTTCCAGCTCGATGACGACCACGTCGTTGACGGCGATCCCCTTCTTGACCTCGATGTACGACCCCTCGGTCAGGCCGGTCTCCACCTCGACCTCGCGCGTCTTGCCCGTCTCCAGGTCGATGAGCCGGATGACGTCGACACCGGAGCCGTTCTGCTTCACCGCGGCGATCGGCACGGTGAGCACACCCTTGCGCTCCTGCACCACGACGTTGACGGTGACCGGCGTGCCGTCGGCGGCACCGAGGTCTCCCTGGACCTGGACCTTGCCCTTGAACGTCTGCTGGCGGGTCTCGGGATCGGTGGTCGGGAAGTCGTCGAGCTCGGTGATGACCCCGGGCGCACTGGACGCGCCGCCCTGGACCTGCACCGTGGCCGTCTGACCGACCTTGAGCTTGGTGCGGTCGGCCGCACTCGCGTTGAGCGTGACGGCGATGTTGGGCTCGGTGATCGTGAAGAGCGGCGTGCCGGCGGGCACGACGTCACCCTCCTTCACGAGCAGCTGACCGAGGCGACCGCCGCCGGTCGTCACGATGATGTCGGTGGGCAGGAAGTACACGTTGGTGTTGAGCGTGAGGATCGGGATCGACACCTGCGTCGACCCGGCGGGCAAGATCACGCTCCCGGTGACCGGCTGGATGTCCTTGCCCTGCTGGGCGGTGCCGGTGACCGTGTACTGGATCGAGATGTCCTTGTACGACGGCTGGTCGGCGACCACGGTGAAGGCCACGCCCCCACCCAACGACACGTTGGCGCCGCCCCCGTAGATGCTGATCTTCGGCTTCGTCTGGTTGACGATCACCGTCGACGCCGCGCTCGGGTTGCCGACCACGTAGGTGGACTGCGGCGCGATCGCCACGACGAGGGTGGTGTCGGGCTGCACCAGGCCGTTGTTGAGCGTCGGCATCGCGACCGTGAGGGAGGTCTGGTTGGCCGGCACCGTCACGATTCCGGGCGGCGGGTTGTAGTCGCTGCCCATGACGGCGTCGCCGCCGTAGGCCAGCGTGAGCTCCAGCGGCTGGGTCAGCGGCCGATCCAGGCTGATGCCGAACTGCGCGGGCGTGCCGGCGTTCACCCGCAGGTTGCTCGCGCCGATCGTGACGACGGGCACGACCGAGCCCGCGCTCCCCTGGATGGTGACGGTGGCCGACCCCGGGCCGCCCGGCGTGTAGCCGGAACCCTGGGCCACGCCAACGATCAGGAAGCGGTCGGGCTTGATGGTGCTCGACGTCTTCGCCTGGACCGTCACCGTTGCCGAGGTCTGCCCCGCGGGGATCACCACGTTGGGCGGGAACGCCACGTAGTCGACGTCGGCCTGCGCGCTGCCGCCGACGCTCAGGTTCACGAGCAGGTCGTCGGTCGGCGCGCTGCTCGCGGCGATCGTGACCACGGTCGACTGGCCCGGCTGGATGGTGGTCGTGCCCGACACGGTGATCGTGGGCGTGACCGACGACTGGACCGTGATCGACGCGACCGACGGGGTGCCGACCGTGTACAGGTTTCCGGGGTCGGCCTGGACCGTCCCGGTGAGGGTCTGGGCCGGCGCCGAGGCGTTGGGCAGGATGAACACCTGGAGCGTCGCCGTGGTGCCGCCCGTCGGGATCGTGACCGTCTGCGTCGCCGCCGCCGGGATGCGGTCGCCGCTCGCGAGCGTCCCGCCGAGTGCGACCGTGACCGTGAGGTCGGCCAGCACCGGGATGTCGGAGACGAGGTTGAAGCTGACGAACGCACCGCGCGCGGTTGACGTGGTCGACGCCCCGATGGAGATCTCCGGCAGTGCCTGGGCGCCGACGCCGGTGCGGGCCGCGGCCTTGCGGGCCGGGGGTGGGCCGATCGTCAGCCCGGCCGATGTCTGCGGGCCGAGCTCGTAGCCCGCCCCCTGCTGGAGCGCGACGTTCACCGTCTGGCTCGTCGAGGGCGTCGACCCCGGGTAGCCACGGGCGGCCTGCCACTGGCTCAGCGCGAACCGAGTCTGCTCGGTGTAGCGGGTGTCCGCCGGACCGGGCTGGAAGCCGTCGGCCGCGAGGATCGTCTTCAGCTGCTGCACGTCGAGGCCCTCGGCGCCGACGTCGAGCTTGCGGAAGAACGGGAAGAGGCCCGGGAACGCGACGGAGGCGCGACCGTCGACCGCGAGGATGCGGTCACCCGGGTTCAGCGGCGCGCCGTCGTCGAGGTACTCGGCGCTGACCACCGACGCCGACGCCGAGGTCGCGGACTGACCGCCGCCCCCACCGCCGAGCCAGCTCACGGTGCGCTGCTCGGCGCGCTCGAGCGTGCCGGGGACGGTGACCTCGTCGGTGAGGTCGCGGACCACCGCCACGTCGGTGATGAGCACCGGCTTGGCGCCGGAGTCGCTGCCGCTCTGGGCCGACGCGACCACGATGCCGCCGACGACGACGAGCGCCACGACGACGCCGATGATGATCCACTTGCGCACGTGTCCCCCAGTGTCCGGGCTAGCGGCCCGATCCGTTCTGCAACTGGCGTCGCGACCGCTCGGCGCACTCCCGCGTGTCGTCGCTCGACAGGATGTCCTTGCCGGGCGGCGCCTGGATCTGGCTGCTGGTGCTCGCGCCGAACGAGAACAGTCGCCCCTTCTCGTCGGGTACCGGCTCGGCGATCTTCCAGCCCCGACCGATCATGCACTTGCGCCACTTCAGGTACGCCTTGTTGCGTTCCTGGATCTCCTCGGGGGTGAGGTTGTCGTTGGCGCTCTGCGCCGCCTGCAGCGCCTGCACGACGTTCGACCGGGCGGCGCACGTCCCGAGCGCGCTCACGTAGTCGCGGTCGTTCGTCGGCGAGTCGGGGTTCGCGGAGTCGGGAGCACCGATGAACTTCACGCCGAGACCGTCGAGGCAGCCCCGGAACTTCGCCACCGCGTCGAAGAGCGCCGTCGTGGGGTCCTCGTCCTCGTCGAGCGGGATCGTCGTCGTGACGCTCGCGCGGCCGCCGGATGCGGAGCCCCCCGTGCCCGCACCCGCGGGCTTCACGACCTTGCCGTCGACCACCTCGTAGCCGGCGGGCAGCTTGATGTCGACCTGCCCGGCAGGGAGCACGGTGGGGTCCTGGTCGCCCCCGCCCCCGCAACCGGCGAGCACCGCGAGGCAGCACAGGGCGACGCAGCCCAGCCCCATCCACCGACCGGCACCCGATCGCCGCACGCGCACTCCGCTCCCCCGGGCGGCCCACGGCTGGGCGCCCCCACTCCGACGGGCAACCTATTGGCGTCGCCCCACCCAAGCAAGGCGGAGGACAGGATCGTCAGGCGCCCGTCAGGACTGCCGATCCGCGGCGGGGCGGTCCGCCGGTTCCACGTCGACCCGGTCGGCCACCTCGGCCATGAACCGCTCGATCGCCTCGGGCGCGTCGCGGCTCGTGACCCAGGGCATCACCACCACCCGCTCCACACCGAGCTCGGCCATCCGGGCGACGTCGGCCGCGGCGGGCGCGGGGTGCAACACGGTGATCCCGAAGGCTCGCGCCGGGTCGAAGGCCTCGTCGCCGTCGGCGAGCAGGGTGACCCGCACGGCCGCCAGCCGGTCGACGAGGCGGGCGACCCCGGCGACGTCACCCGCCACCCCGCCCGACATCCAGCCGTCACCGAAGCGCAGGGCGCGGCGCAGCGCGCCGTCGGAGTCACCACCGAACAGGATCGGCGGGTGCGGCTGCGAGGCCGGTGAGGGCACGAGGTGCACGGGTGGGACGTCGAAGTGCCGGCCGTGGAACCCGGCGCCGGGCTCCGTCCAGAGGCTCCGGAGGGCGACGGCCGCCTCCTCGGTGCGCGAGAAGCGGGTGCGCGGGTCGACACCGAGTGCCGCGAACTCCTCGGTGAGCCACCCCACCCCCACCCCGAGGACGAGTCGGGGACCCACCAGCGCCTCGAGGGTGACCGCGTGGCGTGCGGTCAGGATCGGGTGGCGCAACCCCAGCAGGTAGACGGCCGTCCCGAGCCGGATGCGGGTGGTCGCGACGCCGATGGTCGCGAGCACGGTCCACGGGTCGAACAGCGGCACGGCGGCGCCGTAGGGGAACGCGCCGTCGTCGGTCCCGGGGTACTCGGAGGAGAACTCGACCGGGATCACCACGTGGTCGGGCACGAACACCGACTCGTAGCCGAGCTCCTCGGCCCGCGCCGCGAGGGCCGGCATGCGGTCGGGCCGGACCCCGACGAGGTTCAGGCCCAGCCGCACGCGTCAGACGCCCTGCAGCGGCCTCAGCACCTCGCGACCGAAGCCGTCGATCGACTCGGGGGACGCGAAGTCGCAGAACCAGACGTACACGCGCTCCACCCCCTGCTCGGCGAGCCCGCCGAAGTAGTCGACGATCTCCGGGCCCGTCCCGATGACCGGCGCCGAGGAGCCGAACCGGCGCTGGGCGGTCTCCGTGATCGCCGCGCGCGACGCCTCGTCGGGGACGTAGGCGACCATCTTCTGCACCGACACGCGGGCGTCGCCCACCTGGTCGCGCAGCTCGGGGACCCGGTGCATCTCGCCTACGTGCACGTTCCACCAGTCGGCGTGCTCGCGCACGAGCGCGAGCGTCTTCTTCCCCACGCCCCCGATCACGATCGGGATGTGCCCGAGCGGGACGGGCTGCTGGCGCGCGCCCGTCATGTGGTGGAACTCGCCGTCGTAGTCGAGGGTCTCCCCGGCCCAGAAGGCCTTGAGGACGTCGAGGGTCTCCCGCAGCCGCTCCACCCGATCCCGCGGCGCCGTCGAGCCCACCCCGTAGACCGAGAACTCGGTGGGCACCGATCCCCACCCGATCCCGAGCTCGAAGCGCCCACCGGACGCGTGGTCGATCGACACCGCTTCGCGGGCGAGCGTCGCCGGGTGCCGGAACGCGTCGCACAGCACGAGCGACCCCACCATGAGCGTGGAGGTGTGCGCGGCGATCCACGTGTTGGTGACCATCGCCTCGTACATCGGCTGGTCCTCGGCCATCGGCGGGGCGAGGTGGTCCATCCCGGTCATGCCCACGAACCCGGCGGCCTCGGCTGCCTGCGCCCGCTCGACGATCTGGTCGAACGACAGCCGCATCTGGGGCAGGAACAGGTTGAACTCCATCGGGGACCCTTCTCGGTTCGCAGCCGTCGCCGGTCGGCCCCCGTTGCTAGTCGCAGGGAGATGCACGCGCCACTCGGACCCCGGGCGGCTTCGCCCGCCGACCCCCCGCGCCGGCCGCCGCGGCTGCGCAGCACCCCCACGCCTCGGCTTAGGGTGGGTCCATGCCTCGCTCGCAGACCCAGAAGATCCGCCGTCGGCGCCGCGTCGACGGGCTCGCCGTCGTAGCCGGCGCGATCCGCCTGGCGTCGGGTGTGTCGTTCCTCGTCACGCCCGAGGCTGCCAACCGGCTCTGGGGCGACGAGGAACAGCCCGAGGCGACGACCAGCCTCCTCCTGCGGTCGATGGGCTACCGCGACGCGCTGATCGGCGGGCTGCTCATCTGGAGCGGGGTGCGCCCCGGCGGGTCGAGCGCGGGGTGGTTCCTCGCCTCGGCGGGCGCCGACGCCGCCGACCTGGCGGGCGGCCTGGCCAACCACGACCGGATGACCCCGTCGCAGCGGGCACGCGGGCTCGGCGGCGCGGCCGTGGGCATCGCGATCGGCGTGATCGGCGCGGCACGCGCCGTGCTCCGACCCCGCGCCTGATCGACAAACGCCCGCCCCGGGGTCACTCGTCGGGGAGCTGGAAGCTGTCGCGGTCGGAGTCCCGGGGCTGGCGACCCGTGCGGAACGGGCTGAGTGGCGCATCGACCATGAGGAACCGGTCGAACGCCGTCGACAGCTCGGCCTGGTGCTCGCGCCAGGCCCGCAGCGCCGGGTCGGCCCGCACCGCCTTCTCGAGCTCGGCCCACTGCTCCCAGGTGGGGATGGCCCACAGCACGATCGCCTCGGAGTCGTCCATCATCGCGGTGACGAAGGCGCCGGCCAGCTCCCAGCCGAACTGCTCGTAGAGCGGGATCTGGCGCTCGCGCACCAGGTCGTCGACGTAGTGCCAGGCGGTGTCGGGCCTCAGGCTCACCAGCTCGTGGGCGTACGCCTCGCCCCGCACGCCGTCGGCGCAGAGCTCCTCGATGGTGCGGGTCCACGCCGCCGGCAGGATCAGCCGGTCGGTGCCGCTGCGCCGGAACTGCGCCGCCCGGGCCCACCAGGCGGCGAGGGCCGGGTCCTGGAGCCCCGGGTGGTTGAACTCGTGCCGGAACGACGTCGCCATGCCGTCCCAGCCGTCCTCCTCCCACAGGTTGACGACCTCGGGCCAGCGCCGGGTGGTGCCCACCGTGCCCCACACGCCGTAGCAGAGCTGGTTGCGCTCGCGCTGCGCCGTCGGCGACCAGTTCGCCGTCATGTGGTGCATGTAGTTGGCCCGGTTGTGGCCGATGATGTCGATGAACTCGTGGATGTAGATCTTCTCGTTCGCCACGGACGGGTCCGATCGTCGAGGGATGCAGGCGGTCTCAGATCCCGGAGCCGCAGGCGGGTGTCACATCGCGTCGCCGCATGCGGGGGTCATATCGCGTACCCGCCGTCGACGCCGATCACCTGGCCGGTGATCCCGCCGCCGTCGTCACCGACCAGCAGGGAGATCATGCCCGTCAGCTCCTCGGGTTCGAGGATGCGGCCCTGCGCGTTGGCGGCCAGCGCCTCGGACTGGGCCTCCTCCACCGTCACCCCCTGGCGGGCGGCGATGGCCTGCCAGTCGATCATCGAGGTGTTGGTCCAGCCCGGGCACACGCAGTTGACGGTGATGCCGTGGCGCGCGGTCGCCTGGGCGAGCTGGCGGGTCAGGCCGACGAGGCCGTGCTTCCCGGCGGTGTAGCCGAGGCGACCGCCCGGCGTGCTCGACCGGGCCGCGCCGGAGCCGATCATCACGATCCGCCCCCAGCCCCGGTCGCGCATGCCTCCGAGCGCGGCGCTGGTCGTCCACCACGCCGAGGTGAGGTTCATCGTCAGCGTGCGCTCGAACGTGTCGTCGTCCATGGTGAACGGGTCGTGGTCCCGCCCCACCGACCCGCCCACGTTGTTGACCAGGACGTCGACGCCGCCGAAGGCCTCGATGGCCGCGGTCACCGGACGGCGGGCGCCGTCGCGATCGAGTGCGTCGGCCACGACCGCGAGCCCGCGGCCGCCGTCGGCCTCGATCTGCGCCACGACCGCGTCGAGGTCCGACTGCGTGCGTGACGAGACCACCACGGCGTGGCCCTCACGGGCGAGCCGCAGCGCGGTGGCGCGACCGATGCCGCGTCCACCGCCCGTGACGACCGCGATGCGGCCCGACGCGTCGCGCATCGACTACGAGATCTCGATGTCGTCCCAGTCGACCTCGACGCACATGCGGTGGTACTCGGGGCCGTACCACGGCGCGTTGACCTGCATCCGGCCGTGCTCGTTGATGTAGTAGTTCTTGTCCGGCGCACCTTCGTCCTGCATCAGCAGCAGCCGCGACGCCTCGACGTCGAGCGCCTCGTTGTAGCGCTCGTACGCGTCCATCGTGACCTCGACGCGAGACTTGCCCTCCTGGAGCATCCGGGTGAGCAGCCGGGCCGAGTAGGCCGACCACACGACGTACCAGATGGGCAGGCCGGTGCCGCCCGACAGGGGCTGGGAGTTGGGCCCGTACAGCATGAACATGTTGGGGAACTTCGGCACCATCATGCTGATGTACGCGCGGGGGCCGTCCGTCGACCAGAGATCGTGGATGCTCGTGCCGTCACGGCCCACGTAGTCGGCCGGCCACAGGTACTTCATCACCTCGAAGCCGGTGGCGGTGACGACGGTGTCGACGGCGTAGACGGTGCCGTCCTCGGTCTCGATGCCCTCCGGTGTCATCCGCACGATCGGGCTCGTGACCAGCTCGACGTTGTCGCGGGTGAGCGCCTGGTACCACCCGTTGTCGACGACGGGCCGGCGGGAGAACGGCGCGTAGTCGGGCAGCAGCCGGGCGATGAGGTCCTGGTCGCCGCCGACCTGGGCCTCGATGTAGGCGGTGAGGTCCTTGCGGAGCTGGTCGTTCATCGGGTTCCAGTGCCCGCCCTGCTTCACCCACTCCTCGTCGGGCTCGATGAAGCCGTGGGTCTGGAACAGGCCGGCGATCGCCATGTAGCGCCACCAGTTCCAGTAGCCGGGGAAGTGGTCCTGGAGCCACACGATCTCGGGCTCCACGAGCTTGCCGTACTTGTCGCGCGGGCTGATCCACTGCGGCGTGCGCTGGAACACGAACACCTGCGACGCGTCCTCGGAGATCGGCGCCAGGAGCTGCACGCCGGTGGAGCCGTTGCCGATGATGGCGACGCGCTTGCCCGTGGCGTCCCAGCCGTCGGGCCAGCGGGCCGGGTGCAGCACCTCACCGGTGTAGGACTCGATGCCCTCGAACTGCGGGAACTTGGGGTTGGCGAAGGTGCCCACGCCGTTGACCAGCGCATTGGCCTCGATGGTCTCGATGCCGTCGGGCGTCGAGACCTCGAGCACCCACTTGTCGCGGTCCTCGTCGAACGTGGCCCGCTTCAGCTCGTGCTCGAACCGGGTGTTCTCGAACACGCCGAACTTCTTCGACACCATCTCGAGGTACTCGCGCACCTCCTTGCCCCGACCGAAGTAGTCACCCCAGCGGTAGTCCTTCTCGAAGTTGAACTCGTACGTGATCGAGATCGTGTCGACGCGGATGTCGGGGTACCGGTTGACGCTCCAGGTGCCACCGGGCTCGGGCCGGCGCTCGAGCACCACGTACGGCAGGCCTAGGCGCTCGCACTGGGTCGCCATCGCGAGCCCGGAGAACCCGCTGCCGACGATCGCGACGAGGAAGTCCTCGGGGATCTCGGGTGCCTCGCCCTCCCACTCGATCATGAAGGGGAAGTCCTTGAACGCCGGGAGTTCGCGCCGGGCGAGGAACTCCAGGTCGCCCATCTCCTCCTTCGTCGCGAGGTTGCACAGGCGGCGCAGCTCGGCCTCGGGAGGCTCGGGCAGGCGCTCGGTGCCGGCGTTGGCCTCGAGCCACGCCGCCGCCTTGTCGATGAGGAGGGTGCGCTGGGCGTCGTCCATCTGCAACGCCATGGGGAGCGCCTCGATCTCCGGGTCGTGGGTGTGCATGAAGAGCGTCACCCGCACCGCGTTGAGGTCCGCGAGCTCGACCGCCCGCCGGATGAACGCCGAATCCACGTCTGCCACGGTTCCTGATCCCCCTGGTCCACCGAATGGAGCGGGCACACCGTATCCGCACCTGACGATCCGTCAGGAATGCGGCCGGTCAGCCCCCACCCGGACCGCCGGCCGGCGCGCGAAGATCCCGCGATGCCCGACGCCGTCGACCAGGCCCGCTTCGAGCTCGAGGTGTTCGGGTTCACCGTGCTCGAGTCGGTGCTCCCCGTCGACGAGGCCGCCCGGCTCGGCACCCTCCTCGACGCCGTCGACGCCGCGGTGGGGACCGACTACACCTACGACGGCGCGCTCGCACGCCACGTGGCGAACCTGCCCGCCCGGGACGACGCCTTTCTCGGGCTCGTCGACCACCCGATGGTCCTCGCCGTCGTGGAGGCGGTGCTGGGTCACGACATCGTACTCGGGAGCATGAACGCCCGGATCGTGCGCCCCGGGGATCCCGAGCAGGGGTTCCACGCCGACATCCCCACCGTCCATCGGCGCCTCGTGGGTCCGCCGATCATGGTCCAGGCGGTGTGGATGCTCGATGGGTTCACCCCCGACAACGGTGCGACCCGACTGGTCCCGGGGTCCCACCGGGCGCCGACGTCGGCGCCGCCGCCGGGGCTGACCGTCCCGCACGCCGTCGCGCCCACCGGTCCGGCCGGCAGCGTGCTCGTGTTCGACGGCCAGTGCTGGCACGGCGGGGGGGCGAACCGCGGCACAGCCCGCCGGCGGGCCGCGTTCGCCCACTACCGGGTCGGCCCGTGGATGCGGTTCCAGACCGACCCGACGGTCGACTTCCCCGCCGATCGGTGGGCGCGGATGACCCCACGCCAGCGCGAGCTGCTGCGCATGGTCCACGGCGTCGACCAGCGCAACGCCGCCGACTACTACCCCGAGCAGTTCACCGGCACCCGCTACGACTGACGGGCCGACCGGTCAGGAGGTGGGACCGCGGGGAACGTCGCGGAACGGGACCTCCCGGTCGAACGACTGCTCTCGCGGCATGCCGAGCACGCGCTCGCTGATCACGTTGCGGGCCATCTCGATGGTCCCTCCGGCGATCGCGATCGCCTGGCGCACCATGTACGCGTGCCCGGTTCCGTAGAGCGCGCCGTCGTCGTCGTCCCACGCGGCGCCGGTCGCGCCCGCGAGCTCGAACGGGATGGTGAGCATCGCCTTCATGACCTCCCATCCGTACAGCCGCCCGATCGACGCCGCCTGGTCCGACAGGTGGCCGCCGGCGATGCCCTCGCCCAGACGACGCTGGAGCGGATCACCCACCAGGGCCGTCGTGTAGCCGCGGCCGATCAGGTCGCGCGCCAGCGGGTCGTCGAGGCGGGCCGCCTGCCGGGCGGCGTCGACGAGCAGGCCGGCGCCGTAGATGCCATGGCCCCCGACCGGCGGCCAGGTGATCACCGGCTCGTTGTGGGCCATCGCCATCCGCTCGTGGAACATCCAGCCGATGCCGACCGTCCAGCCCTGGTCGACCTCGCCGATGCGGTCGGTGTCGGGCACGCGCAGGTCGGTCATGAACTCCTGGCAGAACTCCTTGTTGCCGTTGAGCATCTCGATGCGCTGGATCTCGATCTCGGCCTGGTCGATCGGGAACATGAAGACCGTGAGCCCCCGGTGCTTGGGCACGTCCCAGTTGGTGCGGGCGAGGCACAGCGCCCAGTCGGACCACCAGGCACCCGTGCTCCACACCTTGGAGCCGTTGAGGATCCACTCGTCGCCGTCGCGCACGGCCGTGGTGAGCGCGCCGGCAACGTCGGATCCGCCGCTGGGCTCCGACAGGAACTGGATCCAGATCTCCTCGCCCTTGAGGATGGCGGGGACGTGGCGGAGCTTCTGCTCGTGGGTGCCGAAGTCGAGCAGCACGGCCATGCACGGCGACATCGTGGGCGTCTGCAGGTGGTACGGGAACTCGTAGCCCGCCAGCTCCTCGTTGAGGGCCTGCTGGTGTGCGGGCGTGAGGCCCAGCCCCCCGTACTCACGCGGCACGCACACACCGGCCAGGTCGTGATCCCAGAGCATCCGCTGGATCTCGCGTGCCCGGGTCACCGACGCGATCTCCTCGTCGTCGGGGACGACGCTGCGGGCGAAGTCGCGATGGCCGCCGCGGCCCAGCGGTCGCAGGTTGGCCCGGATGAACGCGCGGGCGCGAGCCCCCAGCTCCTCGACCGACTCCGCCGCCGTCTCCGTGGTCTCGTCGACGGCGCTCATGCCGCCTCCTCGCGGGCGATCAGCAGCGCGGCGAGTCGCTGGCGGTGGTCGGCCGGCGTGCCGTAGAGCGACCGGTTCAGCGTGATGCGCCGGAGGAACAGGTGGAGATCGTGCTCGAAGGTCACCCCGATGCCACCGTGGAGCTGCACGCACTCGTGCGCGAGCTCGGAGCCCTGGTCTCCCGTGTAGGCCTTCGCGGCGCTCGCCCGGGCGGCCGCGTCGACCGCGCCCTCGGCCACGGCGTCGGCGGCGGCGTCGCTCGCCGCGTGGCTCGCCTCCAGCCACATCTTCATGTCGGCGAAGCGATGCTTGAGCGCCTGGTACGACGCGAGCGGCCGCCCGAAGGAGTAGCGCTCGAACGCCCACTCGACCGTCATCTCGAACGCGCGCTGCATCGCGCCCGTCGTCTCCGCCGCGCACAGCACCGATGCAAGGCGCACCTGGTGCTCGACCTGCTCGGCGGCGCCGCCCATCTCGCCGACGACCGCTGATGCGGGCAGCCGGACGTCGGCGAAGGAGACCGTCCCGCAGCGACGCGTCAGGTCGACGGTCGTGAGCGGCGTGATCGCCACGCCGACGGCGTCGGCCGGGACCAGCACCTGGGTCAGGCCGTCACCGCTGCGGCCGGTGACCAGGAACGCGTCGGCCTGGGTCGCCGCTTCGACCGGACGCTTCACCCCCGCAACCACCACGGAATCCCCGTCGTCGCGCACCTCGAGGGTGACGGTGCCGAAGCCGTCGTGCGGGATGGGCTCGCCGTACGCCCACGAGACGACCGATTCCCCCGCCACCACGGCCGCGACCGCGGCCGCGTGGGCGTCACCCGCAGCCGCGAGGGCCGCCACCGCGACGTTCGCCGTGGTCAGCGGGCCGGGCGCCGCGTGGCGGCCGAACTCGTGGGCGACCAGCGTCAGGTCGACGAGTCCCGCGTCGCTGATGCTGCCCCCGCCGAGGCGCTCGCCGACGAGCAGCGACGTCCACCCGAGCTCGGCCCCCCGGCGCCAGTAGTCGGGCGGCGCGCCCAGCGGATCGTCGCGGAGCGCGCGGAGGGTCGCCACCGGGACCTGGTCTTCGAGGAAGCGGGCGGTCGTCTCGCGGAAGAACTGCTGGTCGGAGGTGAGCTCCCAGCGCATGGATGGAGGTCCTCGGGTCGGCGCGTGCGGTCGGACGCGGACAGCGGATCGAGCGGTCGCCGGACCCTAGCGAGAACGTCGTACCCGGCGCACGAGAAGCAACTTCCCGCGTGGGCCAACACGTGGTGTACTGGCGCGAGCCGAGAGGAGGCGACATGAAGACCCGGCTGGCCTGCCCGTGTGGCGAGATGATCCGCGGTGAGGACGAGGACGACCTCGTGGAGAAGGCGTTCGCCCACCTCCGCGAGAAGCACCCCGACCTGGCCGAGGAGTACGAGCGGGAGCACATCCTCTTCATGGCCTATTGACCGGCGGCCCCGACGGGGACGCCCGACGTCCGGCGCCCCGATCCCGCCCCGATTCCGCCCACCGTCTCTTCCCGCCTGCACCGGAGCCGCCGTGTGACCGAGGTCCGCTTCTCCCCCGGCGATCCGGCGGTGTTCGCCGCCGGCCTGCTCGGCGTGATCGACCCTGCCGACGGGGGCACGGCCGAGCAGCGGGCCGTCCTCGACGCCGTCGTCGGCCACGTGTGGCAGGTGCCCGACCTCGACCTCGACGACCTGGTCCCCCTGACCCCCGGCGAGGTGGCGGCCCGCCTGCCCGAGGAGACGGCCCGGCTCCGCTTCTGCGAGCTCGCGATGGTGCTCGAGCTCTGCTGCCACCCGCCGTCGGCGGCCCAGGTCGAGCGGGTCGAGGGGTACGTGTCGGCGCTCGGCGTCGACGGGATCGCGGTGGAGACCGCCCGCACCACACTCGAGCGGGGAGCCGCGATCGCGACCGAGGACCTCGAGCGCACCTACCGCGAGATCCTCCCCGAGATCTCCGAGCTCACGCTGCGCGACCGCTACCTCACCCTCGACGCCCCCGACCCGGGGCTCGGCGACCGGCTGCGCGCGCTGCACGACCTGCCGCCCGGCACGCTCGGCCACGCATACGTCGAGTTCTACCGGCGCAACGGGTTCCCGCTCCCCGGCGACGACGTGCACCTGCCGGCGCACTACGTCAACCACGACATGAACCACGTGATCACGGGCTACGAGCCCACCGCGGCCGGCGAGGTCGCCCGATCGGGCTTCCTCTTCGCCGCGAACACCAGCCGGCACAACTGGCTCGAGCTCCTCCTCACCCTGTCGATCCACGAGTCGGGCGTGGTCACCCACGGCGAGATCCGGGCCAAGGTGGCGACCCTCGCCCGCCCCGGCGTCGCCGACCTCCTCGGTGAGGGCCTCGCCCGGGGTCAGCAGTGCACCGTCGACCTGCCATCGGTCGACCACCTGGCGATCGCCGCGGAGCCGCTCGAGGAGATCCGCGCCCGCTTCCACGTGGTCCCGCTCCGCCACCCCATGCCCCCCACCGACCCCTTACCCCCCGATGCGTTTCTCACCGTCGATCCCGAGCCCCCGATGCGCTTCTCACCGTCGCTCAAATCCGAGCGACGGTGAGAAGCGCATCGGGGGGGGTCAGAGGGGGAGGTCGAGGATGGGGCGCTCGAAGGGGTACTGGTTGACCTCTTGCACCGCGGGGAGCAGGCGGTCGTGCGGGAGCCCGGCGAGGAACCCGTCGAGCACGCGGTGGCAGTTGGCGATGTGGCCCTCGAGCCCGGCCGACAGCCGCATGTACTCGAAGCCCCGGGCGTGGAGGCCACGCTGCTGGCGCGGCAGGTTGGCGAAGTCCTGCGTGGGGATCGGGGGCCAGCGGGGATCGTCGACCGCCCACCACTCGGGCGCACGCGGCGCGGGGCGCGCGGTCCCCTCGGGCACGCGCTCGAGCGACCAGATCTCCATGAGCGTCTCCTCCGGGCCCAGGGGGCGGAACCGGTAGGCCGAGGCGCCGCTGTACATCGGCAGCACGACGAAGTTGGGGAAACCGTGGAAGAACGTGAGGTTGAGCCCCCGGTCCTCGAGGTCGTTGAGGTCGGGGACGTCGTGGCCCCGAGCGCGGTGCCAGTCGACGACGGCGTCGTTGAGCGTCCGGTTCCAGAGGGTGATCGCCGCCTTCGCCTCGGACGGCAGCGCGATGCCGCGGAGCGACTCCGCGACCGCGACGTCGGTGGACGGGCACATGCCGGCCATGCCCTCGCTCATCGCACGCAGGTACTCGATGTCGGCGTCGACGAACGCCGCCGGGTCGAACTCGGCGCCGTCACGCATCCCGAACCGGGTGGGGATCACGAGCTGAGGATGGGTCTGCACCACGTGGTACATCTCGACGAACGCCTCGACCGCGAGCTTCCAGTTGACGGGTAGGCGTGCCGCGCACCACCACTCGGCACGCAGCGACCCGACCTTCCACGCGTCGAGCGCACTCGCCGTGGGCTCGAGGCTCTCGCGCAGCGGGGGCGCCGCCGGATCGAGGTTGACGAAGGCGAATCCGGCGAGCGTGTCGCATTGCACCGGCACGAGGTCGAGGTCGGCCGGATCGAGGTTGTGCTCGGCGAACGAGCGCTTCTGCGTGACGGCGACGTTAGTGCCGTCGACGTCGTAGCGCCATCCGTGGAACGGGCAGACGAACGCCTTCCCGCACCGACCCCGCCCCTGCACCAGCTCCACGCCCCGGTGCCGGCACGCGTTCTGGAACGCGGCGACCGACCCGTCGTCCTGGCGCACCACCACCACCGACTGGTCGAGGATGCGGTACTCCACGAAGTCGCGGGCGTCGGGGATCTCCTCGAGCCGGCACGCCATCTGCCAGGTGCGGGACCACAGCCGCTCGCCCTCGAGCGCGAAGAAGTCGGCGTCGTAGTACCGCTGCTTGGGGATGCGATCGGACACCTCGATCCCGAACGGCACCGTCATCGCGCTCCCCCTCCCGACCGACCCGACCCGGCGCCCGCCGAACCGGCGGCGGCATCCGACACCCGGTTAGTGTACCGGTCGGTACAAAAGGAGCGCCATGAACCCCGCGGCCGACGCGACCTCCACCCCCGGCGAGCTCGGCGAGCCCGGCGACCCCGCCGACACCGGGCCTCCCCGCCCCGACGTCCTCGTCGTCGGGGCGGGGATGACCGGGGTCAACCAGGCGTACCGGCTTCTCGAGGAGGGGTTCACGGTCGAGGTCGTCGAGGCCGGCGACGGCGTCGGCGGCACCTGGTTCTGGAACCGCTACCCCGGCTCGCGCTTCGACTCCGAGAGCTACACCTACGGCTTCCTCTTCTCCGAGGAGCTGTTCGACGAGTGGGTCTGGTCGGAGCACTTCGCGGGCCAGCCCGAGATCGAGCGCTACGTCAACCACGTCGTCGACAAGTTCGACCTGCGCCGCCACATCACCTTCGGCGTCCGGGTCACCGCCGCGCAGTGGGACGGGGAGTCGTGCACCTGGGCGGTCACCCTCGACGACGGCACCGTGCGCCGGGCCCGCCACCTGATCGCGGCGACCGGGGTGCTGTCGGTCCCCTACCTCCCCGACATCCCCGGCATCGACGGCTTCGCCGGGGTCGCCCACCACACCGGTCGCTGGCCCGCGGAGCCGGTCGACTTCACGGGCAAGCGGGTAGCGATCGTCGGCACGTCGTCGAGCGGGGTGCAGGTGCTGCCCGTGGTCGCGCCGGTCGCCGAGTCGGTCACCGTGTACCAACGCACGGCGAACTGGTGCACCCCGCTCAACAACTCACCCATCACCGACGAGGAGCAGGCCCAGCTGCGGGCCGACTTCGCGCAGCTCAAGCAGATCCTCGACACGTCACCCCACGGGTTCCACCACACCGCGGTCGAGGACACCGCGCTCGACGCGAGCGCGGAGGAGCGAGAGGCGTTCTTCGAGCGGGTGTGGAGCAGCCCGGGCTTCCGCAAGCTCACGAGCAACTACGCCGATGTGCTCCTCGACCCCGAGGCCAACGAGCTGTGGTGTGCGTTCATCGCCGCGAAGATCCGCAGCATCGTGGACGACCCGGTGGCCGCGGAGGCGCTGATCCCGACGGACCACCGCTACGCGCAGAAGCGTCCGCCCTTCGTCGCCGGCTACTTCGAGGCGTTCAACCTGCCCAACGTCGAGCTCGTCGACCTGCGGGCCACGCCGATGGTGCGGGTCACCCGGACCGGCATCGAGACGACCGACGGCGAGCGGCCGTTCGACGTCATCGTGTGGGCCACCGGGTTCGACTTCGGCACCGGCGCGCTGATGCGCCTCGGCGTGCGGGCGGGGGACCACGTGCTCACCGACGACTGGGCCGACGGCCCCGCCACCTGGGCCGGCGTGCAATGCGCCGGCTTCCCGAACTTCTTCTTCCCCGGCGGCCCGCACGCCGCGGCGGGCAACAACCCCCGCTACAACAGCGACCAGGTCGAGTTCGTCACCGATCTGCTCTGCGCCGCCCGTGCGGCGGGCGAGACCCGCATCGAGCTCGACCCCGCCGCCGAGCAGCGATGGACGGCGATGGTCGACCGCGGCGCGCAGAGCTCGGCCTTCGGCAGCGACAACTACTACTTCGGGTCCAACATCCCCGGGAAGCCCCACCGGCTGCTGCTCAACGCGTCGGGTCGCCCGAAGCTGCTCAAGACCTTCGCCGAGTCCCGCGCGCACGACTTCCCCGAGTTCCACCGCTCCTGACCGTTTTGGCGTCTCCCGCGCATCGTATGGATGCCCAGGAGACGCCAGAACGGGCGCGTCAGACCGTCGCGACGGGGGTCACCGGGCAGCCGACGGCGCCGGGGAGGCGCAGGGGCGGCGCGGTCAGGAGGAAGCGGCTGCGGCCGTGCGCGCGCAGCCAGGTCGCGAGCTCGTGGAGGTACCACAGCTCGCCGAGCGGCACGCCCAGCTTGAACAGGCACAGGTGGTGGATCGGCAGCAGCGTGTAGCGGTCGGCGTCGCGCCGGGGGCGCACCATCCCCTCGACGGCGTAGTTGTCGGCGATCAGCGCCGAGAGCTGCGAGTCGGCGATCCACTGGAGCAGCGCGTCGTCCTGCGCGTCGAGGTAGGTGCACATGCGATGGACCGCGACGGGATCGGGATCGCGCTCCCACTCGAGCACCTTCGTGGCGAACCCGGTGTGGAACAGCACCATGTCGCCCGGCTCCACCACCACGTCGTCGGCCGCCATGATCTCCCGGAGCGTCGCGAGGTTCACGCCCTTCCAGTCGTGACCGAGGTGGTGCGCGAGGTCGACGAGCACGCCGCGGCCCTGCACCCCGTGGGCGGCCATGTGCTCGAGGCCGAGGTGGTGGGCGAACGACGCGTGGCCGCAGCCGTCACCGCGCGCGTCGGCCGACGGCCCCACCAGATCGACGCCCGCGCGGTAGCCGTTGTAGTAGACGGCCTCCTCGACCCCGTCGCCGTCGGCGTCGAACTCGGCGCCCACGTGCGCGAGCGAGTCCCACTGGGTGGAGTACTGGAGCCAGAGCGTGACCTGGTCGTCGGCCCACACGTCGAAGAAGCCGGGACCGCCTTCGTCCATGTCGCGCATGAGGACGTTGAAGAAGACCTCGGGCGTGCCGTGCATGTCCTCGGTGGGCGCGAGGCGCGGCGGGTAGCGGCGCTGGTTGAGCGCAGTGCCGCCCGGGTAGTCCAGCGGCAGGCTCAGGCTGAACGACACGCCGGCCTGCACCTCGGCCACGCCCTGGAGGACCTTCTCCGGGGTGAGGAGGTTGATCCGCCCCAGCTCGTCGTCGTCGCCGAAGTCTCCCCAGGTCGAGCCCTCGGGCCGGTGCACCCAGCGCTTCACCACGTTCCCCCCTCGCGTGCTCCGCTCGTCGGCGGGCCGACCGGCCCCGCCCCCGTCTCGCGTCACCAGGTTTTTGTACCGATCGGTCGGATTCTGGGGTACGCTACCGCGCCATGAGCGAGCGCGACTTCATCGTCTCGGCCGACGGGCACATCCTCGAGCCCACCGACCTCTTCCTCACCCGCCTCCCCAAGCACCTGCGCGACCGTGCGGTGTGGGAGGAGGACTTCGAGATCGAGCCCGTGTACGAGGGCGCGGCCACCGTCTTCCGGATGCTCCACACCCCCGGCTACGACGGCTGGACGGTGTCGCGCTACCGCCAGACGAGCGGGCGCACCCCCGAGGGCGACCCCGAGATGATCCTCGAGGACCTCGACAGCGACGGCATCGACGCGCAGGTGATGTACCCGAACCTCAGCCTGTTCGGGCTCTACTCCGACAACCACGAGCTGTCGATCGCGCACGCGCGGGTCTACAACGACTACGTCGTCGAGCGGTTCTCCCCCTACTTCCACCGCCTCGCGCCCGCGGCGCCCATCCCCCTCACCGACGTCGCCGACGCGGTGGAGGAGATCGAGCGCGTCGCCGAGGCCGGCTTCCGCGGCATCCTCCTGCCGGCCACCGCGCCGAGGCGGTACCACACCGCCGAGTTCGACCCCGTCTGGGCCGCCGCGTCGGCCGCCGGGCTGCGCGTGTTCATCCACACCGCCACCGGTGGCGTGAAGGTCGACGAGCCCGAGGCCACCACGCTGAAGACGGTGCTGGGCGTGGTCGACGAGGTCAACACGCCGATGACGCCCAAGCTCGCGTCGCGCCGGATGACCACCCAGTGCATCTACGGCGCGTTCGAGCCGCAGCAGATCATCATCGACCTGATCGCGGGCGGTATCCCCGAGCGCTTCCCCGACCTCCACTTCCTGCTCATCGAGTTCAACGCGATGTGGCTGCCCGCCCTCATGGGCGCGATGGACAAGGCGTGGAGCACGGGCATCGGTCAGGACCGCGACTGGTGGCTCGGCATGTACGACCGCTCGCTGCCGCCCGACCAGCAGAAGACGATGGCCCGCCTGTTCACCATCAACGAGAACTGGCCCTACCCGCTGCTGCCGAGCGAGTACGTGAAGCGCCAGTTCCACGTGTCGTTCCAGGACGACCCCGTCGCGGTGGCGTCGCGCCACATCACCGGCGTCCCCACGCTCGTCTGGGGCTCCGACTACCCCCACGCCGAGGGCACGTTCCGCGGCACGCAGGCCCTCATCGCCCAGCAGTTCGAGGGCGTGCCGGCCGACGAGCGCGCCGCGATGCTCGGCGGCACCCTCGGCGGCCTCCTCGGCATGACACGCGAGACCGTCCGCTCCTGAACTCCGGGTCCCCATCCCTGGGTCGCTCCGCTCGCTCGCTCGATGGTCGCGGGCGGGCAGCTCGCCGGACCGACGGGGACGCTCGCTTCGCTCCCTACGCGCGGGCGATGCCGTGCAGGAAGATGTCGGCGAACGGGGCGGCCGCGTCGCGTGCCGACATGCGGCCACCGGCGCGCAGCCACAGATACGTGTAGTTGTGCATCCCGAGCCACGCCCGGGCGGTCAGCCACACGTCGACGTCACGGAAGTCGCCGCCCGCCACGCCGGCCCGCAGCACCTCCTCGATGCGCGCCTCGTAGGCACGGCGCCGGGTGCGGAACTGGTCGGCCCGCTCCCCCGTGAGCGCGGGGAATTCGTGGAGGAACACCCAGACATGGTCGGGGTAGCGGCTGATCACGTCGAGCAGCTCCTCGCCGTGCATCGCGAGCTGCTCCGGCGGCGTGCCGCCCGACGCGAGGACCCGGTCGGCTCCGGCGATCACCTCGTCCATCACGCGGTCGTGGATCGCGGCGAGGAGCTCCTCCTTCGAGCCGATGTAGTAGTAGAACGCGCCCTTCCCGAAGCCGTTGACCTCGCACAGCTCCGCGATGCCGGTCGCGTGGTACCCCTGGCGCGCGAAGACCGTCGCCGACGTGTCGACGATCTCGTCGCGCCGCGCCTTCCACTTCGCACTGCGCTTCTCTGCGGCGGTCATCAACGGCCCTTCCACTCCGGTGGACGCTTCTCGGCGAAGGCGCGCAGACCCTCGGCCGTGTCTTCCGACTCGAGCAGCGCGTCGAGCATCGCACGCGTCGCCACGCGCATCGCGTCATCCGGCTCCGACGCCGCGAGGTTGACCGCCCGACGGCTCTCCTGCACGGCGACGGGCGCCGCGGCGACGATGGCCTCGGCGACCCGCATCGCCTCGGCATCGACATCCGCGGGATCGACGAGACGGCTCACGAGCCCGAGGGCGTGGGCCCGACCGGCGTCGATCGGCTCGCCGGTGAGGATCATGTCCATCGCGGTGGCGCGCCCCACCGCGCGCGGCAGCCGGTAGAGGCCACCGGCGGCCGCGACGAGGTTGCGGCGCACCTCGGCGAGGCCGAACGACGCCCGGGTGCTCGCCACAACGATGTCGCAGGCGAGGACGAGCTCCAGTCCACCGGCCGTCGCCAGCCCGTCGACCGCGGCGACGATCGGCTTGCTCCGCTCGCGGAACGCGAGCCCGCCGAACCCGCCGCGCGCGGTGTCGAGGCTGGTTGCGCTCCCCGTCTGCTCGACGACCTTGAGGTCGGCGCCCGCGCAGAACACCGGACGGGACTGGCCCTCGGTGTCGGCCCGCAGGATGCCGACCCGCAGCGCGGCGTCGGCCTCCAAGGCGTCGATCGCGGCCTCGAGGCCGGCCGCGAGCGCGGGGTTGACCGCGTTGCGGGCCTCGGGGCGGCGCAGGGTGATGACGGCCACGGCGCCCGTCGCGACGTACTCGACCTCCGACACGCGGGCTCCCCGATCCGGCTCCGGGCCCGGTCTCCCGGGCGCACCCCGAGTGTAGGGTGACTGGTCGGTACACGAACGCGGACGGTGACCCGGTGGCAGCGCAGGAGTTCGGGTTCGACGGGCGGGTCGCGGTGGTCACGGGCGCCGGTCGCGGCATCGGCCGGGCCTACGCCCGCCTGCTCGCCGAGCTCGGCGCCGCGGTCGTCGTCAACGACCTCGGCGCCTCGATGGCCGGCGCCGGCGCCGATGCCGGACCGGCCG
>Ga0194132_10001959_pt1 | contig 40191 bp, 33 predicted proteins | sample TA2KigOf80mmetaG_FD_148612 | JGI IMG/M metagenome (GOLD analysis project Ga0194132, IMG submission 148612) | Freshwater microbial communities from Lake Tanganyika, Tanzania - TA2015054 Kigoma Offshore 80m | ecosystem: Environmental > Aquatic > Freshwater > Lake | place: Tanzania: Lake...
ACCGGTGCCGACCGTGCTCGCGGCGGCCAAGGCCGAGCCGCTGCCCCCGTCGGCCGAAGCCGAGCCGCCGCCCCCACCGCTCGAAGTCGCGCGGGTCGCGGGTGCCGACGGCCCGCCGGTCGTCGAGGAGGCGCCGTCGGTGGCTGCGAAGCCGGCCGCCGGGGGAGACGACGGGACACCGAAGCTCGCTGTCGTACCGCCGGCACCGACGCCGGCGGTCGAGCCCGCCGCTGCTGCGGCGCAGGTCGCGGCGGTCGCGCCGGAGCCCGCGGCGCCGCCCCCGGAAGCACCGGCGCCCGCCGTGGCGCCGGAGAGCGACGCCCCGGCGATCGTGCGCTTCACGCGCAACCCGACCGTGGATGTCGTGATCAGCGCGCCGGCGGACGCCACCGTCACGCTCGACGAGCGTCCGGTGAAGATCGACAAGAACGGCAAGGCCCGCGGCAGCCTGACCGCCCTGCCGGTCGGCGAGAGCGCGCACGCGCTGCGCGTGACGTCGCCCGACGGGACGGTGCGCGAGACCCCGGTCCGCGTTACGTACTATCCGGGCTGGGAGGTCCGGCGCTTCCCCGACTTGAAGGGCGAGGCCTACGCCGTCGCGTACGCGCCCGACGGCGCGCACGTCTTCGCGGGCACGCGCAACAACGTCGTGAAGATGTTCGACGCCGCCACCGGCGAGCCCGCGCAGACGTTCGCCGGCCACAAGGACTGGGTGAACGACGTCGCGATCTCGCCCGACGGGAAGACGCTCGCGTCGGGCAGCAAGGACCGCACGATCAAGCTCTGGGACGTCACGAGCGGCAGCGAGCTGCGCACGCTCGCGGGCCACAAGGGCTGGGTGAACGGCGTCGCGTTCTCGCCCGACGGAAGCCAGCTCGCGTCGGGCAGCGACGACCAGACCGTGCGCCTGTGGGACGTCGCCACCGGAACGCAGCTGCAGAGCCTCACCGGCCACTCGGACTGGATCCTCTCGGTCGCCTTCTCGCCCGACGGGCGGAGCGTCGCCTCGGGCGCCCGCGACAAGACCGTCAAGCTCTGGGACGCGGCCACCGGCGCGCTGCAGCGCACGCTGACCGGGCACGGCGACTGGGTCGACGCGGTCGCGTTCTCGCCCGACGGCCGGCTCGTCGCGTCGGCGAGCGACGACCGCCGCATCAAGCTCTGGGACGTTGCGAGCGGCAAGAACGTCAAGACGCTGAGCGGGCACGGCGGCTGGGTGGTCGGCGTCGCGTTCTCGCCCGACGGCACGAAGCTGATCTCGGCGAGCAAGGACCAGACGGTCCGCCTGTGGGACGTCGCGAGCGGTGAGGAGCTGCGCACGTTCTCGGGGCACAAGGGGCTCGTCGGCGACGTCGCCTTCGGTCCGGGCGGCAGGAGTGCGGTTTCGGGCGGCCGCGATCGCACGCTTCGCCTCTGGTGGACGGCAGAGGAGCCGGGTGGAAAGCCCGCGGGAGTCGAAACGAGCCGCGATTCGGGATAGGGGGGCGTGATGGTGGTGGTCCGGCAGCAGCCGGAATCCCGGTTCCCGGGGGGGCTCGAGGGGCAGTGGGTCTCGCTCGAGGAGCTCGCCGAGCTCGAGCTGTTCAAGAGCGGGAAGCGCGCGTTCAAGGTCAAGATCAACACGAACTTCGCCCCGCAGGCGGGCAAGCCCGAGCCCGGCATCAAGGCGGCCGTTCGTCGCGAGTACCAGGCGGGGCAAGTGATCTGCAGCGCGGGTGAATACGGCTCGACCGCGTTCCTGATCGTCGAGGGGAGTGCCACCGCCTTCGTTCCGCAGCGCGCGACGCCGAAGCCGGTGCCCGGACGCTCGCGCGGCTCGCTCGCACGCATCACCGACATGTTCCGCCGCCGCACGCAGGCGACGCGCGCGGTGCCTGCCGACGAGCTCGCGGTCGGCGAGGTGAGCCGCTACGCGAGCCTCGAAGCCGGTGCCGTGCCGCCGCCGGTCGCGCTCGGTCCGGGCGACTTCTTCGGCATCGACACCTGCATCAACTTCTACCCGCGCGAGGCGACGGTGCGCGCCGAGCAGCGCTGCGTCGTGATCGAGATGCTGCGCTCCGTGCTCGACACCATCCGTGATGCGGGCACCGCGTCGGGGAAGATCGAGGAGACCTACCAGGCGGCGGCGATCCGCAACCAGATCCGCCTGTCGCGTCTGATGCACGACCTGAGCGATGCCGAGGTCGAGCAGCTGGTGGCGAAGGCCGAGCTCGTCGTTCCCGACTCGGACCAGGTGAAGAACGGCGTCATCTACGCGGAGGGCGAGCCGGCCGACGCGATCTACTTGATCCGGGCGGGCACCGTGAAGGTGTCGCAGATCCGCGACGGCACCGAGCGCATCTTCTCGTACCTCGGCCGCGGCTCGGCGTTCGGCTTCGAGAACGTGCTGCCGAGCAGGCAGAAGGCGCCGCTGGTTCTGCGCTGCGTCTCGCACCCCGAGCTGATCGCGCCGCTCGAGATCAAGGGCGCCCTGACGATCGGACGTGGGGCCTCGTGCGAGATCGCGCTGCCGCGCGAGAACTCCGCGGTCGGGCGCAAGCATGCGCGCCTCGAGGAGCGCGACGGCGAGGTGGCGATCGTCGACCTCGAGAGCGCCAACTTCACCCTGCTCAACGGCGAGCGCATCCAGCGCGCGACCGTCAAGTCGGGCGACCGCGTGACGATCGTCGACTACGTGTTCGACATCTCGCGCGAGCCGCTCGAGCAGACTGTGGTGGCGGTGCCGATCGTGCGCTCCGCGACGGTGACGGGGCTCGACAGCTTCGAGATCGTCAAGATCGACGTCGCGGCGGTCAAGCTCGCGGCCCGGCACAACGACCGCTTCGCCGCGTCGCTGACGCAGGTCGCGCGCACGCTCGAGGCGTCGGCGTACCGCGAGGGGGGCGGGCAGCGCGAGATCGTGAAGCCGCTCGTCGAGCTGAACCTCTACAACTCGCAGAACACGCTGCTCATCGACCTCGACCGCTGCACGCGCTGCGACGAGTGCGTCAAGGCCTGCTCCGACGCGCACGACGGCGTCGCCCGCTTCACCCGCGACGGGCCGCGCTTCGGCAAGTACCTGGTCACGATGGCGTGCCGCTCGTGCACCGACCCGAAGTGCATGGTCGGCTGCCCGGTCGGCTCGATCCGGCGGACCGACTCGCTCGAGATCCAGATCGAGGACTGGTGCATCGGCTGCGAGCGCTGCGCGAACCAGTGCCCGTTCGGCAACATCAACATGGTCGAGCGCGCCGCCGCGCCCGCGCCGATCGTGGCAGAGGGCAAGGAGGCCGCGGCGGCCCCCGTGCAGCTGAAGGCCACCGTCTGCGATCTGTGCTCGGGCTACGACAGTCCGAACTGCGTCTACGCGTGCCCGCACGACGCGGCGATCCGCGTGAATCCGGCCGAGTTCCTCTCCGCGACCGACACCCGCTGAGCGCCGGCGACCCATGCTGATCGACCGGGACCACCGAACCTGGGCACTCGCGACGACGGCGATCGCCGTCGTGGGCAGTGTCGCCTACGCGGGCTACGTCGCGGCGCGCCCCTACGGACCGTCGGGGGGCAGCTGGGTCGGGCTCGGCTTCGGCGTTGCGGGCACGGCGTGCATGGTCGCCGCGGGCCTCCTCGCGGCGCGGAAGAAGGTCCGCACGTGGCGCGTCGGCAGCGCACAGGGCTGGATGAAGGCGCACATCTGGCTCTCCCTGCTGGCGGTGCCGCTGATCCTCTTCCACGCCGGCTTCCGCCTCGGCGGCCCGCTCACCACGTGGCTCATGGTGCTGTTCGGCATCGTCACCGTGAGCGGCATCGCCGGGCTCGCGCTGCAGCAGCTCGTGCCGTCACTGATGACCTCGCGTGTCCCGCTCGAGACGCTGCAGGGCCAGATGGACCACGTGAACGAGGGTCTCGCGGTGAGCGCGTACGAGCAGGTGGCCGCGATCGCGGGGCCGATCGCCGAGGCCGCCGAGGAGCAGCAGGCGCTGGCCAGCGAGGCGGCGCTCCAGGCGTCGCGTCCCGGCTACTGGAAGCGCGTGTCGCGTGACGAGCCGAGCGCGTCGCCCGAGCCGGGCGCGGAGCGGGTCCGCCAGCTCTACCTCGAGCAGGTGCGGCCGTATCTCCGCCGCGGCCTCGCGACGACGGCGCGTGTCGCATCGCCCGCCGGCGTGCCCGACGTGCTCGGGCCGCTGCTCGACGTGCCCGAGGACTGGCGTCCGCGCATCGACCGGCTCGCCGCGCTGTGCGAGGAGTCGCGCCAGCTCGAGGTCCAGATGCGGCTGCACCGCCTGCTGCACGGCTGGCTGTTCTTGCACGCGCCGATCTCGTTCGCGCTCTTCGTCCTGACCGCGTTCCACATCTGGTTCGCGCTGTCGTACAAGCCCGGCGGGTGAGCGTGCGCTCCAGCAAGGAACTCGCCTCGCGGCTGCGCTTCGACCGCTTTCCGCGTCCGGACTTCTTCCGGAAGCGCTACCTGCTGGTCGGTGCGGCGACGGCGCTCGCGGGGCTCGGTCTGTGGCTCTGGATGAGCTTGACCGGCGGCCACATGCAGTACAACCCGGGCCCCGTCACGCAGAACCACGCCACGTTCGGGGCGCGCTGCGAGAGCTGCCACGACCCGTTCCAGAACGTGCAGAACGAGGCCTGCCTGTCGTGCCACCCGTCGCGCGACCACTCCGAGTTCGTGGTGCGCGACGCCGACTGCCGCGAGTGCCACGTCGAGCACCTCGGCGAGGCCGGAATGCTCGACGTCGACGATCGCGCCTGTGTCGTTTGCCACGGCGAGCTCGAGACGACGCGCGACGCGCCGCCCATCGCGCGCGACGTGTCGAGCTTCGCCGCCCACCCACAGTTCGCGGTGCTGCGCGATGGCGCGTCGGACGGGGCCGCGATCCGTTTCAACCACGAAATCCACCTCACCTCCGACAAGGTCCGTCAGGCGCTGCCGGAGGGTGCCGCGAGCGAGCAGTGCGCACCGTACGCGAAGCTCGAGTGCAAGACGTGCCACCAGGTCGACGAGACCGGCATGCTGATGCGCGAGGTCACCTTCGACCGTGACTGCGCGTGCTGCCACCAGCAGGACGTGCAGGGCCCGCTGGGGTCGATCACCGCGCCGCACCGCGCGCCCGACGTGATCCGCGAGAACCTCACCGCGAAGCTGCTGGTGCTCGGCGTGGGACGCGCGAACGAGATCTTCTCGTCGCGCGAGACCTCGCTGCCGGGCGTGCGCGACCGTGGACCGATCGACGAGTCGAGGTCGCTCGGCGAGTACGAGCGCACGTGGCTCGCGAAGCTGGAAGCCCAGCTCTACCAGCCGCTCGACGCGCGGGCGCCGCTGCTCGAGAACAACAAGTACTGCTTCCTCTGCCACGACGCCGAGTCGCCGTACGTGGCCGGGACGGTGTTGCCGGTGCTGAAGCCGACCCGCATCGCGCAACGCTGGCTCGCGCACTCCGAGTTCGGGCACGCAAAGCACGAGATGGTGCGCTGCGAGGACTGCCACGCAGCCGTGCGCTCGAGCTCGAAGACGAGCGACGTCAACCTGCCGCCGAAGGAGCTGTGCGCGAAGTGCCACACCGAGGACGCCGCGAGCTCCGCCGGTGCCCGCTGCGCGCTTTGCCACCTGTACCACGACACCAGCCGGGACCCCGCGCAGCGCGCCGCCGCGCAGCGGACGATCCCGGTCGCGGTTCTGCTGGGTGAGGAGCTGCCCGAGCGAGGGCTGCAGATCCCTCCCGGCCCGACGCCGTCGCTGCCCGCGGCGGGAGAGGGCGCGGCGGCCGCGGAATGACGGCCGCACCGGCTTCGCCGGCCACGCGGCCCGGCCCCGGCGACGGACCGGCGCGAAGCGGAATGGGCGCTCTCGGCGAATCGACGCGACTGCGGCTCCTGCTCGTCCTGATGGGCGTGCTGCAGGCGGCCTTCCTCGTGTTGCGCGTGCGTCCGTACGGCGCGTCCGTGCATGCGCTGCTCGGCGTGCTGCTCGCACTCACGCTCGTCGCGACGCTCGTCGTGGCGTTCCTGCCGCAGCACCTCGACGAGCGCGCGTCGGCGCTTCTCGACGCAGCCGGCGCAACCCGCGTCCGCGCGATCGTCACGCTGCTCGCCGTCGCGGTGCTCGCGGGACTTGCGGGCGTGCTCACGCAGCAACCCTTCAGCTGGGACGAGAGGTCGGTTCTCTGGGCCTCCGAGGTGGTCGCCGCGGAAGGGCCGCACGGGCTCTTTGCGCGCTACGGCGAGAACGCCTGGCTCGGACCGCAGCACCCGCCGGTCGTGCCGCTCGCCTACGGTGCGATCACCTGGCTCGCCGGCAGCCACCTGAAAGTGCTCCGCATCGTGAATCTCGCGCTGGGCTGCGGCACGGCGCTGCTCGCGTTCCTCGTCACGGAGCGCCTGTACGAGCGTCGCACGGCAGTTCTCGCCGGGATGCTGCTGCTGGTCTCCCCGCTCTTCGAGCGCATCGCGACTGCGGCGACCAACGACATGCCGCTCACCTTCCTGTTCTGCCTTGCGCTGCTGCTCGCGATCCGGCTGGAACGGGAGGCCGGAGACCGTCTCGCGGTGCTGCTCGGGCTCGTCGCCGGTCTCGGGCTGCTCGTCAAGTATACGATGGTGCTGGTCTTCCCGGTTCTCCTCGCCCTGGCGTGGTGCTTCGGCAGTCTGCAGGCCGCACGGCGGTACGGGCCGGTCGTGCTGGTGATCGCCTTCGCGATGCTGCTCGCGTGGCTCGACCACGCCTGGTCGCTCGGCATCCTCGATGCGCAGCGGACGCACCTCGGACGCCTCGCCGGCGTCGCGCGTCGCAGCCCCGGCTGGGTGCTGGACGCGCTGGTCGTGAAGGCGCCGGCCGCGCTCGGTGTGTACGTCGTCCCGTGGGTCGGGCTCGGGGCCTGGGGGGCGTTCCATCGCCGTGCCATGCAGGACCGCTTCGTCGCGTGCTGGATCGCCCTCGTCTTCGTGCCGCTGCTGCTCACGGTGCCCGACAATCGCTACTTCCTGCCCGCGTTCCCCGCGCTGGCGATCCTCGGCGCGCAGGCGCTGGCCGCGCGCCCGCGCTGGGGCGCGCGCGTGCTGCTGCTCGCCGCCCTGCTGTGCGCGATCACGCTGGCGCTCTACGCGAGCGTCGATCTCGAGCGCCGGGCCGCGATCTTCGCGGCGCGGTGACGTGCCCGAAGCCGACGCGGCAGGGCTCCGGCGGATCGTCCTCGCGGCGGCGCGCGAGATCAACGCCGGGCGCTACTTCGAGGCGCACGAGGAGATCGAGGAGCGTCTGGAGGACGTTCCCGACGCGTGGTGGCCGTTCTTCCTCGGTCTCCTCCAGGTGGCGGTCGGCTACCACAAGCTCGCGAGCGGCAACGCCGGCGCGGCGCGCATGCTCGGCAACGGGCTCGAGAAGCTCGAGCCCTTCGCCGACGACGCGCTGGGCATCGACGTCGGCGCGCTCCGGCGACGTGCGCGGCTCGACCTCCACCGGCTCGAGCAGGGTGACGAAGCCGGCGCGCGCGCGGGCCTGGTGACCGACCCGCCCCGGCTGCTGCCGGTGGTCGCGCGCTGACGCGGACGGTTCAGTCCTTCTGCTCGATCGCCTCGCCGGCGAGCACCAGCTCGCCGTACTGGTTGACGCACGTGGTGCGGCAGCGCAGGCGCCGCTGCGCCGGCAGGATCTCGACGACCTCGGAGCGTGCGGTGACGGTGTCGCCCGTCCGCACGGGGCGCAGGAAGCGCAGCGTCTGCTCGACGGTGATCGCGCCGGGCACGCCGAGCAGCAGCGCATTCGCGGCCGACAGCAGGCTCGCGGTGAGCATGCCGTGAACCACGCGTCCGCCGAAGCGCGTCCCGCGTGCGTATTCCTCGTCGAGGTGCGCCGGGTGGCGGTCGCCGCTCAGCTCCGCGAAGCGCTCGACCTCTTCCTGCGTGAACGTGCGCACGACCGCGGCGTGGTCGCCGACCCGGAACTCCTCGAAGCTCTTCTGCCGGTAGGTGGTCATCGTGCTCGCCCCGGACCTCGAAGGCGGTACACTAGCGCGCGGGCTCGAGGTAGGGCCACATCCACCACTCGTCGGGGTTGGTGCGGACGAAGCGCAGCAGCTCGCCGAGCGCGCGGCCGAGCAGGTCGTCTGCGCCCCCGCCTGGATCGAGGCGCTGGCCGAAGCGGACGCGGATGCCGTCCGGACTGCTCGCGGCGACCACCGGGACCACGGTCGCACCGGTGAGGCGCGCGAGGGTCATGAGGCCACACGCGAAGCGGACCGGCTCGCCGAAGACCGGAACGGTGGCGGCGCGGCGGGCGACGCTGCCCGGCACGTCGATGGGCGTGAACAGCGAGCGTCCGGCGAGGAGCTCGTCGCGCGCCTGTGCCATCGCGGCGGAGTCCGTGGCGATGAAGGGCCGCCCCGCGACCTGCTCGGCCCAGCGTACCTTGGCGCGGGCGTAGGTGCGCTTGCTCTCGGGCATCGGGTTGGCATCGTCGAGGGGTCGTCCGACGATGCTCAGCCCGCCGCCGAGCCGGGCGCACAGAGCGAGGTAGCAGAGCACGGGGGCGCCGAAGTGCAGCGTGCCGAAGATCGTGCCGACGTCCGTGCCGACGTTCGTGCCGACGTTCGCCGGACGCGCGCCGTCGAGGGCCTCGGGCAGCTCGTCGAACTGGAAGAGGGCGGGGTCGAGCGCCGGCCGGTGCATGAAGTAGACGCTGTCGGCCTCTTCGAGCGCCTCGGAGTAGAGGCAGCCGCGGTACACGCGCTCGGCGCGGACGGGGTCGAGGGACAGGGCACGTGCGATGCGCGCGGACGCGACCCGTACCCGTTCCGGGTCCGACGCTCGCTCGACGCGCGCGACGATCCGCGCGTACGCACGTCCGCGGGCACGCCCGCCGCGCGCCAGCGGCAGCAGCCAGCGGTAGCGGACTTCGGCCCAGCCGGAGCGCAAGCGTCAGCTCGTGCGGGACGAGTCTGCGGTCCGCAGCAGCCGCTCGACCAGCGCCGCCAGGTCCCCGACGGAGCGCGCGTCGATCATGTCCTCGCTCGGCACGCGAATGCCGAACTCCATGTCGAGCGAGGTCGCGATCTCCGCGAGCGTCAGCGAGTCGCTCTCACCGAGATCCTCGATGCGCGCCGTGACCTCGAGCGCCCCGTCCGGGACGCGCATCACCTCGCCCACCACCCGCTTCACACGTTCGAGCGTCGTCATGGCCCTACCAACCGACGCCGGGTAGCATGTGATCTTTCGTTGCGGCAACCGAACGCCCAGGCAGCGGCCCCTCCGGCGAAGCCAGAAGCGCGCAGCCGGCCGAGGCGAAGCCGAGCCGAGGCGAAGGCGAGGGAGGGGGACCGAGTCCCCCTCCGCCGTGCGATCAGTTGTTCACCGCGCCCTCGAGGATCCAGTTGCGGATCGCGTCGGTCTGCTCCGCCGACAGCGGTGGCGCGCCGATCGGCATGCGTACCCCGAGACCGGTGCCCAGGATCTTGTCGAACAGGTAGCTGCCGTCGACATCGAACGGCGTCACGTAGTTCTCCGCCTGGTTCTGACCCGATCGCACCCTGAAGATCGCCCCGTACGAGCCGGGGTCCGAGAGGTTCACCGGACCCGCGCCGCCCGCGACGTGGCATGCGAGATTGGTGGCGCAGCTCTGCGTGAAGATCGGCTGCACGTTGCCGGCGTAGGTGGACCTGGTGCCGTCGGGCAACAGGAAGCTGCCCGGGAGGTTGATGCCCGTTGCGATCAGCGTCCACTGGGAGTTGCTGCACGGCGCCTCGGCGCACCCGCTGGCGCCGAAGCAGTTGAGCGTATACTGGATTTCGGCGGGATTCGGCGAGAGCGCTTCGTCGACGATGTCGCAGAAGACGAACGACGGCGGGCTGCCGTCGGTCTTGAAGACGTTCCCGGTGACGGTCCGGTCGCGCGGGTTGTACGAGATCGCCCAGCGTTCCGCGCCGACGTCCTTGCTGATCAGGTAGCGTGCCGAGTCGGGGGTCTGCTGGACGCCCGACTGCTGCGCCGCGGCGCCGGACGCGATGGACGCGACGAGCGCCGCCGCGACGGTGGCCCGGGTCGCCCAGGCCTTGATTCGGGAATCGGTCGAACGCATGCGTCTTGCTCCTCTTCGTGCTCGGGGCGACGGCTCGTGGTCACCTCCGAACCGCGATCGTGCCATAGTTCCACGAAAGGCGACAACCAGGATCCCGCCAGTCGGACGCGATTTCGGCCCGGTGGGACCGCCGATCGGCGCGCTGCCGCGGCGACGCTACTTCAGGCCCGCGGTCAGCGTGACGTTGGCGCGCAGCTCGATCTCGCCCGCGTCGATCTGCGTCGGCGGAGCGGCCTCGGCGGCCGCGGCCCGCATCATCATCGGCATCGGGCCGGGCGGGGGCGAGAAAACGCGCTGCTCCTCGATTCGCAGGATCGAGGCCACCGAGACGCCGGCCCCCGCGGCAGCCGCATCGGCGCGCGCGCGGCCGTCCGCCACCGCGCGCCGGAGCGCCTCGCGCTCCAGCGCCGCGCGCTCCTTGAGGTCGAAGCGCACGCCGCCGATGTTGGTCGCGCCCGCGCCGACCGCCGCGTCGATGACCGTCCCGACCTGCGTCACGTCGTCGAGCCGCACCTCGACCAGGTCGCGCGCGACGTAGCCGCGCGGCACCTGGTGGCCCTTGTCGTAGTCGAACTCGAGCTGCAGGTCGTAGGCGATCGTGCGGATCTGGTCGTCCTTGACGCCGGTCTGCGCGAGCTTCTTGCGCACCGCCGCCATGGCGGTCGCGGTCTTGCGCTGGGCCTCGCCGGGGTTCCGGTCGCGCGACTCGACCGACACCGAGACGAAGGCGCGGTCGGGTGTCGCCTGCACGGTCGCCTCGCCGTTGACGACGATCGCCGGCGGCGGCGGGTCGTCGGCGCGGGCCACGACGGCCGAGGCGGCGACGAGGATCGTGACGAGCGAGCTCGCGGCGAGGCGGCGGGTGCGTGCGACCATGTTCATGTCCTATCCCGGCCCGGCCGGCGCGTCGACCGGCGCGCTCGCTCCGCGGGGTGCGTCGGCTAGAGTGTCGAGCCGTGGCACGTCGCAATCGGATCGGGTCCATCTCGCTGGCCGTTGCCGCCGCGGGGGCCGTCGGCGCCCGGGTCGGGCTCGCGATCGGACCGTTTGCCGGCGAGACCTGGCTGCACGTCGTCGCGGCCGGCTTCGAGGCCGCCGTGGTCGGTGGGCTCGCCGACTGGTTCGCGGTGACGGCGCTCTTTCGCCACCCGCTCGGCCTGCCGATCCCGCACACGGCGATCATCCCGAACCGGCGCGAGAAGATCATCGAGAGCATCGTCTCGATGGTGCAGAACGAGTGGCTGTCGCCCGATGTGATCGGCTCGCGCCTCGCGCGCATCGCGCCGAGTGCGCTGCTGCTCGAGTGGCTCGAGGAGCCGTCGCACGTGGCGCGGCTGGGCGGTCCGATGCGCGACCTGCTGCGCGCCCTCGGACGTACGGTCAACGAGCCCGAGGTCCACGACCTGATCGAGCGCACGATCCGCCACCAGATCCGCGACCTGCCGTCGGACCAGACCGTCGCGCGGCTCCTCGCCCGCGCCGTGAAGAGCGACAGCGCCGACGCGATCGTGCAGTCGGTCGCGCTGTCGCTCGCCAACCTCGCCGACCGCCCGCAGACAGCGGAAGAGCTCGAGTGGTGGATCCAGCGCTCGGCCGAGAAGCTGCGCGAGAGCGGCAAGCGCATGGTGCCGTTCTTCCTGCGGCGCCAGGTGGTGCAGCGGAAGATCGTCGACGCCGCGTGCGCGTACGCGTCGTCGGAGCTGCGCCTCGCGGCGCGCGACGCGGAGCACCCGCTGCGCCGCGCCGCGCTGTCGACGCTCGGCCGCTTCGCCGAGCGCCTCGCCGCCGGTGACCCGCAGGCGAGCCTGCAGGTGGCGCGGGCGCGCGCCGCGCTGGTCGAGAGCGTCGAGCTGCGACCGGTGATCGTCGAGGGCGTGCACCGCCTGCAGCGGCAGCTCGACCGGGAGCTCGCGGACCCGCACGGCGCGCTGTCGACCTTCCTCGACCGGCAGATGCGCGAGGGCATCGTCCGCGTGCTGTCCGACTCCGCGCGCCGCGAGACCTTCGACCACTGGGTGCGCACCACGGCGATCGACCTGCTGCAGAAGAACCACCACCAGATCGGCCTCACCGTGCGCGAGAACCTGGAGGCGCTCGAGACCGGCAAGCTCGTCCAGCAGATCGAGGACCGCGTCGGCGGGGACCTGCAGTTCGTGCGGCTGAACGGCGCGGTGGTCGGCGGGTTGATCGGGCTGCTGCTGGCGGTGCTGCGCGTGGTGTTCGAGCGGTGAGCGGGCGCAGTCGGTCGCGCCCGACGCGCGGTCGGGACTGGCTACCTGGCCGCCGAGACGTCGGGATCGCGTCGCTGCTCGGCCTCCTGGTACTGCTCGCGCACGGGCTGTCTCCGATCCGGACTTCGTTCGACTCGCGCTGGACGATTCCCACCGCCGTGAGCATCGCGTATCGCGGCGACGACGACCTCGACGAGTACGCCTGGCCCATCGTCGAGGTCGAGGGTTACGCAGTGGAGTGGCGCAGGGGCCGGTCGTTCTCGCGGTATCCGGTCGGCCCGTCGCTGCTCGCCGTTCCGGGCGTGCTTCTCTACGACGTCGTGGCGCGCGTCGCCGGAGCGGCGTCGGTCGAGGAGCTGGTCCTTCAGGGCAGAGCGGCGCACGTCGAGGCCGGGGTCGCGTCTCTCGTGGTGGCCGTCGTCACGGTGCTGATCTTTCTGATGGCGCGATGTCGTGAGCTGGGCCGCGGGTCGGCCGCCATGGTCGCGCTCGTGTTCGCGTTCTGCACCCCGGCGTGGTCGACGGCGAGTCGCGGGCTCTGGCAGCACGGCCCTTCGATGCTGACGCTGGCCGCCGCGATGGCTCTGCTGCTGCTCGCCCGGCGCCATGACGCGTGGGTCGTCGCGGCGGGGCTGGCGCTCGGGCTCGGCTTCCTGATGCGCCCGACGAACGCGATCCCGCTGGCCGTGCTGACGGCGTACGTGGCGCTGCGCCATCCGTGGCGCCTGCCGGCCATGGCTGTCGCGTCGGGCGCCGTCGTCGCCGCCTTCGTCGCGTGGAACCTGCAAGACTCGGGCGTGCCGCTGCCCGCGTACTACCAGGCAGGGACGCAGCCCTGGCCGCCGTTATCGGAGGTGCCGCGAAATCTCGCCGGCCACTTCGTGAGCCCCAACCGTGGGCTGCTGGTGTTCTCGCCGGTTGTCCTGCTCGCGGCCGCGGGGATCGCGATGCAGGTTCGTCGCCGGACGCTCGATGCTCTCGACGTCGCCCTGCTCGCCGTGCTGTGCGGCCACTTCGCGCTCGTCGCGTCGTTCCGGGTGTGGTGGGCCGGCCACTCGTTCGGGCCGCGCTTTGCAACCGACATCCTGCCGGTGCTGGCGTGGTTCGCGATGCCGGTGGTGCGCGCGATCGGCGATCTGCCCTCGCACCGGCGTCGTGCCGCCCGGGCGTTCACGGCGCTGCTGATCGCGTGGAGCTTCCTCGTCCACCTGCGCGCCGCGACGACGTGGGACGTCTGGGCGTGGAACGGCTCGCCGGTGAGCATCGACGATCGGCCCCAGCGCGCGTGGGACTGGTCGGACCTGCAGATCCTGCGCGGGCTCGGGCGCGACGACCGACGCTGACGTCTATGTCAGGAACGGAAGCGTCGTGAACGGCCCACCCGGCAGCAGCGGCGCGTGCGTGCCGGGCGTCGCCAGCCACTTGTCGATCACCGTCGCGTACACCTGCCGGAAGTCGGTGTGGACCTTGAGGTTGCCCTTGTTCAGGTCGTTCAGCGCCGGCACCGCGCCGTAGACGCCACCCACGACCGCATCGCCCATCGCGAACAGCACCGACGCCTCGCCGTGGTCGGTGCCGTTGCCGCCGTTCTGCGCGACGCGGCGGCCGAACTCGGAGAACGTCAGGACGAGCACCTTGTTCGCGATGCCGAGGTCGACGGTGTCGTCGTAGAACGCCTTCAGGTCGGTCGCGAGCTCGGTGAAGAGGTCCGCCTGACGGCCGGTGAGCGAGCCCTGGTTCGAGTGCGTGTCGTAGCCGCCCTGCCGGACGTGGAAGAAGCGTGCGCCGACCGGCGTGCCGGTGATCGCGTCGTTGCGCAGGATCGACGAGACGTCCTTCAGGCGCCGCGCCAGGCGACCGGGCTTGCCGTTCAGGTTCGACGGCCAGCTGGTGTCGATCGCCTGATACGCGTCGAGCGCGCCGAGGAGCACGTTGCCCGAGATCCCCACCGCGTTGTGCGTGCCCGAGGTCTCGAGCGGGTCGGCCTCGACGGCGTACGCGGCGGTGAGCGCGTCGACCTTCGCAGCGAGGTCGGGGTACTGCGGGTCATCGGTCAGCTCGAACTCGGCGAGGCTGCCGACCGCAAGGACGTTCGAGTCGCTGCTGAGGAACGTCGGGTTGAGCGTGTTGTCGAAGTCGACCGTCACCAGGTCGCTCGAGGTGAACGCCGAGTCGAGGTAGCGGCCGAACCAGCCGTCGACGAACGCGCCGGTCGGGTTGGCGCTGAACCAGATGTCCTCGGAGCGGAAGTGCGACAGGTTCTGGTTCGGGTAGGCGATGCCGTTGAGCACCGCGACCTTGCCGGCGGCGTAGACGTCGTGCAGCGGTGCGAGCGACGGGTGCAGCCCGAGCCGGTTGCCCTTCACCGGGTCGGGGTCGATCTCCGTGGCGAGCAGGTTCGCGACCGGGATGCCGATGCTCGGACGGGCCGCATCGTACAGCGAGCGCTGGGCATGTCCGGGTTTGTCGTCGATCGGGATCACGGTGTTGAGCCCGTCGTTGCCACCCTCCATCTGCACCAGCACCACGATCGCGCCGGCGGGGCCGGCCCAGGCCGTCGAGGCACCGAGCAAGGCGCGCTGGAACGGGTGCGGGGCGCCGAGCGCCGCCGCCGTGAGGGCGCCGCGCGTGAGGAACTTTCTTCGCGAGATGGCCATGGTCGTCCTCGTGCGCTTCAGTGGATGTGGAACTCGGGGAGCTGCAGGATCAGCGCGATCACCCCGCGGACCTTCTTCTCGATCACGGCAGGATCGGAGAAGCTCGCCGGCGGCGCCGGGTCGTTCAGGTACGCGACGAGCGCGTCGCGCGTACCGGCCGGCACGCGCGATGCGATGCCGAACACGCCGAGCAGCTCGTCGACGACCTGACCCGCGCTGGTCGCGCCGTCGTCGAAGATCTGCGTCGGCTTCAGCTTGAGCTCCTTCACGTCGCGTCCTGCCGCGAGCGTCTGGGCGAACGCGAAGCGCTGCAGGAACTGTCCGGTCGACAGCCACGACAACCCGCCGCTCCAGCCGTTCACGCTCGGCGGCTCGAACAGCTCCATGCCCATGTCGTCGAGGAAGATCGGCACCTGCGCGTAGTTGCTGCTCGCCTTGGTCGCGCGCATCGCGCTCAGGGCGAACTCGACGGGGTTCTTGACGCTGCTGGTCTTGGCCTGCGCCGAGTAGAACTCGTCGTGCAGGAAGATCGCGCGCAGCAGGTCGCGGATCACGAATCCGCCCGAGATGAACGGTGCCGCGATCTCGTCGACGAGTGTCTTCGACGGGTTCGGGTAGGCGAAGTACTCCCAGAGCTTCTTCGCGAGGAAGCGCGGCATGGTCAGCTCGCCGTCGGTGTCGCGGTGCGCGAACAGGATGTCGATCACGTTCTGCGCCGGCGGCAGCAGGGCGCCGTTCGCGTCCTCGAAGCCGATGTTGCCGCTCGCCTGATGCCCGGTTCCGGCGAAGAGGGTCTTGTTGCCGTTGTCGAAGCGGCTCGAGTTGAAGAAGCCGAGGTCCTTCGAGAAGTCGATCTGGTAGCCGGTGCAGCAGCGCGCCATCTGCTCGACGTCGGTCTGCGTGTAGTTCTCGCCGCCGTTCAGGTCGAAGACGCCGAGCACGAAGAGCTCCATCAGCTCGCGCCCGTAGTTCTCGTTCTTGTTGTTCTTGCTGTTCAGGCGCCCGTCGAGGAACTCGAGCATCGCGGCGTCGCGCGTCACCTCGTAGACCAGCGTCTTGAACGACCCGAGGCCGTGCAGGCGGAAGGTCCGGTTCTGGTAGGACATCTGCCGGACGTTCTTCACCACCGAGTACTGCGTCGCGAAGTGGTCCTGCCAGAACAGGACCATCTTCTCCTGCAGGCGGCGCGCGTTCTGCGTCGCCATGCGCTTGACCCACCAGGTCCGCAGCTTGCCGAGGCTCTCGTTGTCGGCGTCCGGCGTGCCGGGCCCCTTGGCGCTCATGCCCTTCTGCGAGACCAGGAACTCGACGGTGAGCACCTGGCCGCGGCGCTCCCACGTGCCGGCTTCTTTGAGCTTGGCGCCGAAGCCCGCGCGCGACAGCAGGTGCAGGACGTTCTCGGTGTTCCAGTCGACCATGATCCCCCCGGACGCCGGAGAGCTCGGCGTGACCACGGCGACTCTGCCCACCGTCTAATGTCGGCGCAAGCCGCTATCGCGCTACGGGAGGGACGAGGAACGATGCCGTCGGATCGGAAGCTCCGGCGGCAACGGGTGCGGGGCCGCTGCGCCCGGCGATGCGGCCCGGGTTCGCCTCGCGTCCGCTACTCGACCGCGGTGATGACTCCAGGCGACGGTGGGGTGGTGAGGAACGGCGCCCACGCCTGGTCGCCCGCGAGGTAGACCTTCAGGAACGGCAGGATCTGGCGCTTCACGCGCTCGTGCGCCTCGTCCTGCGTGAGCGTCACCGGCGGGTTGCAGTCCACGCTCGGGAAGCAGCCGTCGGAGAACGCATAGTGCCCGGCATCCTCGATGCCGACCAGACGCTTCGGGCCCGTCGAGCGCTCGTAGGCTGCGAAGATCCCGGCGTTCGAGACCACGGACTCGACCTCGCCGTACAGCGTCAGCGACGGGATCGAGAGCTGCGAGCCAGGTCCGGTCGCAGCCGCCATCGGCACGGCGACCGTGAAGCGGTCGTCGAGCGCCGTCGTGAGGTACGTCGTCAGGCCGCCGAACGAGTGGCCCGACATCCCGAGACGGGTCTCGTCCACCGCGCGGAAGAACGGTGACGCCGGGTCGTCGTCCGCGTCGAGGATCCAGTCGAGCGCGAACACCATGTCCCGCGGACGCTCGACGGCGGACTTCGTGAGTGCGTCGCTCGTCCGGCAGGCCGGGAGCTCGAAGAGCGTGTTGCCCGGGTGCGGTACCGCGACGACGATGAAACCGTGCGTCGCGAGCCACGGGGTGAGGAACGGGCTCTGGCGCTCGAAGCCGCACGAGCCGTGGCTGAACAGCAAGACCGGATAGGGACGGCGCGACATCGCGAGCGGCGCGTCGCGCACCGCCCGCGAGCCGCTCTCGATCGGTCCTGCGTCGGGCGCGGTCGGATACCAGACGACGGCGTTCAGCACGCGCTCCGTGCCCGGCTCGGCGGCCGATTGCTTGACGAGGCGCACGTCGCGGAAGCCGGCCTCGTACGGGCCGTCGTCGCGCGTGTCGAAGCAGGTGCCCGCAGTCCACTCGACGACGTCGGCGCAGAAGCTCTGCCCGGTACGCGCCTTGCGCGCGGCCCCGCCGGCGACGAACGGGGTGATCGGTCGCGTCGCCGCCGTGCCTGCGAGCTCCGGCAGCCGCGTCCGCCGGCCGCCGATCGAGCGGCACGACGCCGCACTCGTGACCTTGCAGCTGGCGCGAGGGGCGGAGGTTCCCTGGACGGACGCGCACGCGACGTCGCCCGTACCGCACACCGAGCCCTCGATCAGGCCCCGCGCCGTGGCGACGCACGCCTCGCCGAGCGTGCCGTCCGCCTCGGCGCGCTCCAGCACGGTGCGCGCGCAGGCACGGTAGTCGGAGCGCTTGCGGCCGGTGGAGCCGTCGTGGGCGTCGCACGGACAGCTCTCCTCGAGCGCCGCGCGGAAGGCCGCGAGCGCGCGCTCGTCGTCGAGCGCGTGCTCGCCGTCGCGGCAGGCGCCGTGTGCGGCGGCCGGCGCGGGCGCGACGGCGCAGGCGAGCAGCAGCGAGAGGAGCGTCAGGGCGATGGGCGACGTGGTCCGGCGGCGATGGCTCATGGCACGGGACTACGGGCGATCCCGGCCCCGGGCCTCAAGCCCGGATCGTGCTGCTCCCGCCCTCGGGGGGCGACCGGCTCCGGCCCGTGCGCCAACGGTCGGCGGGCCGCCGGCTCAGGTCTGCCGGCGCACCGGGAACGCCCTGCCGATCCGCCGCATCATCTCCCAGATCCAGTAGACCTGCGGGTAGATGAGCGGCTTGCCGCTGGTCAGCAGCGCTCCGGCGACCTCGCGGTCGGGATCCGCCCAGCAGAAGACATTGGTGAAGCCGATGTGGCCGAAGGCGCGGTTCGTGTTCGGACCGTACAGGCTGAACCACTCGGCGCCGAGCATGAAGCCGAGGCTGAAGCGGAACGGCAGCCCCAGCGTGAGGTCGAGCTCCATGTACGACTGCTCGGCGATCGCGCGCTTGACGGTGCGCGGCTCGAACACGTGTACGCCGTCGAGCTCGCCGCCGCGGCGCAGCAGGTCGAAGAAGCGCGCCGCCTCGGTCGCGGTCGACATGACGTTGCCGGAGGGGAAGATGCTGCGCACGAAGCGCGGGTCGTTGCTGAAGTCGACCACGCCCTGCACCGACAGCCCGAGGGCGCGCTCGAAGAGCGTCGAGATCGGCGGCAGCGGGACGGGCCCGGTGAACGCGTTCACCGCGACCTGCCCGACGTCCTCGTGGGCGACGCCGTAGTTCATCCAGCGGAAGCCGAGCGGCGCCAGCACGTGCTCGCGCAGAAACGTCCGGATGTCCTGCCCGGTCACGCGCCGCACCACCTCGCCGAGCAGGAAGCCGGTCGTGACCGCGTGGTAGGACTGTCGCTGCCCGGCGCGCAGCGACGGCTTCTGCTCGCACAGCATCTCGACGATGTCGTTCGGCCGCTCGAGCAGTCCCGGGTCCATCGAGTCGGGCGGTGGCAGCGGCACGCCGGCGCGGTGCGCGAGGACGTGGCGCAGCGTGATGTGCTGCTTGCCGTGCTTGGCGAACTCCGGGATGAACTGCGCGACCGGGTCATCGAGGTGCACGAGGCGCCGCTCGTCGAGCAGGTGGATGACCATCGCGGTGACGGGCTTGGACGCCGACAGCAGGCAGAACGGTGTGTCGGGCGTCGCGACGACCTTCGCGGCATCGGGCGCGTCGTCGGGCGAGTTGCCGCGCGGGTGGCCGATCGCGCGATCGAGCACGACCTCGCTCTGGTAGCGCACGCAGAGCGCCGCCGCGGGGTGCGTCCCGCTCGCGTACAGGTTGCGGACGGCGTCCCAGGCCGCGTTGACGGCGCCGCGGTCGAGGCCCAGGTGGCGTGGCTCGATCTCGGTGCGCGGACGCACCGTGGTCACCTCGTCCAGCGAACGCGGGACGCGGCACAGTGGGTACAGCGACGGCATGGACGTGAGCTTGTCTATCGACGCGTCACGCCACGTTCAAACCAAGGTTTCACGCGGCCGGCGTGGCCCTCGGCCACGCACGGTCGGGCGTGCCGACGCCGTACAGCGCCGCCGCGTTCTCCCACAAGACCTTCCGCTGCACCTCGCGCGGCAGCCCGCCGTACGCGGCATCGATCTTCTCGCGCACGTTGCCGTAGAGGCAGACCGGATGCGGGTAGTCGGTCTCGAACAGCACGTTGTCGGCGCCGACGACGTCGATCAGGCGCTGTGGTGCCACCTCCTCGAAGAACGCGCACACCGAGACCTGGCGATGAAAGTACGCGCTCGGCTTCTCCCGGTACTCCGGGCGCTCGACGTCGACGCGCGAGTAGCCGAAGACGTGGTCGACCGACTCGAGCATGAAGGGCACCCAGCCCATGCCGCTCTCGACCGACACGAAGCGCACGCCGGGATGCCGCGGTAGCACGCCCGACATGAGCAGGTCGGTGAGCTGCATCGCGTTCTTGAAGAACAGCGCGGTCGTCGAGCGCACCACCGTCGGTGCGACGCCGTGCGCCGCGATGCGCTCCATCGCGAACTCCTCGCTGAAGTTCGCGGAGCCGAGGTGCAGGTTCACCGGTAGGCCGGTCTCGGCGGCGACGTTCCACAGCGGATCCCAGTGCCGGTCACCCAGATAGGGCAGCCCGTACGCCTGCGGCTCGCCGGTGAACAGGATGCCGCGGTGACCGAGCGCGGCGCAGCGGCGCACCTCGTTCGCTGCGGCCGCGACGTCCCAGAACGGCAGCGCCAGCACCGGGATGAAGCGTCGCGCGTCGGCCGAGCACCACTCGATCAGCCAGTCGTTGTAGGCGCGCACGCAGTCGAGCATCAGCGCCCGGTCCTCGAGCCCGAGGAAGCTCTCGTTCCCGAAGCCGCCGATGTTCGGGTAGATCGCGCACGCCCAGATGCCGACCGAGTCGAGGTAGTCGAGGCGGGCGTGTGCGTCGTACGCGGCGGCGGGCACCTCGTCCATGTTGCGCGGCGCCGCGGGGAACGGGTCCTTCCAGCCCGCGACGGCGGTGTGGCCCACCGGGACGATGCGCTCGGTCTTGCCGAAGCGCCAGTGGTCGACGCCGTTCTCGTCGCGCACGAGGTGCGGCACGCGGTCGCCCCACTTCGCCGACACGCGCTTCGTCCAGACGTCGCCGGGCTCCGTCACGTGCGTGTCGCTGTCGATCACCCAGTCGGTGATGCGCGGCGCTCCGTCATTCATCGGCCGTTCCCTCCGGGCGCGACCTTTCGCCGGTGCGCGTCCAAGGTCAAGCGGTCGGCGCGCGACGCTCGCCCCGCCCGACACCCGGCTCGCCGTCCTCGGGGCGTTGGAGTAGGGGAGGCGCATGTTCACCAGTGCACGCAGCGTCGGCGGTGATCACGCGAGCGCGCGGTCGATGGCGCTGGGGCGGAACGGCATGGTCTGCACGAGCCAGGCGCTCGCCTCGTCGGCCGGGCTCGCGATGCTCCGCGCCGGCGGCAATGCGTTCGACGCGGCGATCGCGGCGGTCGCCGTGCAGGGCGTGGTCGAGCCGTACAACACCGGCGTCGGCGGCGACTGCCTGATGCTCGCATGGAGTGCCGCCGAGCAGAAGCTCCTCGCGCTGAACGGGACCGGTCGCGCGCCGCGCCGCGCGACGCAGGACGAGTACGCGCGCCGCGGCGTCGCCGCGCTGCCCGCGCAGGGCATCCTCACGGTGACCGTGCCCGGCGCGGTGGACGCGTGGTGCATGATCCTCGAGCGCTGCGGCACGCGCCCGCTCGGCGACGTCCTCGCCGCGGCGATCGCGTACGCCGAGGACGGCTTCCCGGTGACGGAGGTCGTGTCGCTCGAGTGGGGGCTGTCGGCGCAGGCGGGCTTCCTCGGCAACGACGCGGCGCGCGCCTGCTTCGCGCCCGGCGGCGAGCCGCCGAAGCTGGGACAGGTCGTGCGCTTCCCCGATCTGGCGCGCGCGCTGCGCGTGATCGCCGACGGCGGCCGCGACGCCTTCTACCGCGGCGCGATCGCGACGCGCATCGCCGCGCTGTCCGCGGAGCACGACGGTCTGCTGGCGCCCGACGACCTCGCGTCCCACGCCTCGACCTGGGTCGAGCCGATCGCGACGGACTACCGCGGCTACCGGCTGTACGAGCTGCCGCCGAGCACGCAGGGCATCGTCGCGCTGCTCGCGCTGAACGTCCTCGAGTGCTTCGACGTCGCGGGTCTCGCGCCGCTGTCGCCGGAGATGCTGCACCTGCGCATCGAGGCGATGAAGCTCGCGTTCGCCGACCGCGCGCGCTTCGTCTGTGACCCCGAGCACGCACCGATCCCGATCGACGCGCTGCTGGACAAGGGCTACGCGCGACGTCGTGCCGCGCTGCTGTCGCGCGAGCGGGCGCTGCCGGCGGCGAGCGCCGGCGAGCCGCTTTCGAGCGAGACCGTGTACCTGACGGTCGCCGACCGCGACGGCAACGTGGTGTCCCTGATCAACAGCCTGTTCGGGCCGTTCGGCTCCGGTCTCGTCGTCCCCGGAACGGGCATCGCGCTGCAGAACCGCGGCCGCGGCTTCGTCCTCGACCCGGCGCACCCGAACTGCATCGCACCGGGCAAGCGTCCGTTCCACACGCTGATCCCCGCCATGCTGTGCGACGCGGACGGGCCGCGCGTGTCGTTCGGCGTCATGGGCGGCGACGTGCAGGCGCAGGGTCACCTGCAGGTGGTGTCGAACCTGGTCGACCACGGCATGAACGTGCAGGAGGCGCTCGATCAGCCGCGCTTCCACTACCTGGGCGGCGCGGCGGTCGCGCTCGAGGCCGCGTTTCCCGAAGCGGTCCGCGGGCGGCTCGCGGCGCTGGGGCACGATCTTCAGGGCCCGCTCGCGGCGATCCTGCGCGGCGGCTTCGGCGGCGGGCAGGGCATCATGATCGACCCCGCGACCGGCGCGTACTGGGGCGGCTCCGACCGTCGCAAGGACGGCAGCGCGATCGGCTACTGAGGCGGGCGCAGCCAGACGTGCATCGCGCCGTCGTTGCCGTCGGCGCCGATCTCGCGCTCGAAGCGCTCGACCCACGGCGCCCCGTGCTGCTCGAGCCAGGCCGGGATCGTCTGGCGCAGCACGCCGACGCCGCCCGGCGAGCCGCGTCCCTTGCCGTAGACGATGCGCACCTCGGGCTCGGCGGCGGCCGCCATCTCGGCGACGAAGCGCTCGGTCTCGGCGATCGCGTCGCGCACGCCCAGGCCGTGCAGGTCGAGCGTCGGCACGTGGTGGAACACCGCGCGCACGAGCCGCCGCAGGAGCGAGGCGATCAGCCGGCCTCGTGCGCGATCGCCGGCTCGCGCGTGCCGAAGAGGAACAGGACGAACGCCAGCAGCGCGGCCCCCGAGGCGAGCTCGAACATCGTGCGGTGGCCGAACGCGTGCACCACCGGGCCCAGCACGAAGCCGGCCGCGGTCACGCCGACGTTGAACGTTCCGTTGTAGAACGCCTGCACGCGCCCGAGCTGGCCCGGTCCGGCGAGATCCACGCTGAACGCGTTCATCGTCGGGTAGGTGATGCCCTGCGCGAGGCCGAACGACAGCCCGGCGGCGAGGAAGGTGGACAGCGACGTCACCTCCGACAGCCCGAAGATCGCGAGCGAGAGCAACGCCATGCCCGGCAGGATCATGCGGCGCAGACCGAAGTCGTCGGCGAGCCGCCCCGCCCAGAGCCGCGTGGTGATCGCCATCGACGTGTACGAGAGGAAGAAGACCGATACCGGACCGAGCTGCGCGTCCTGCGCGAAGGTCGGCACGAAGGTCATCACCGAGCCGAAGGCGATGCCGCACAGCAGCGTCGCGCCGAGGCTCACCATCAGCTCGCGCGGCAGCGCGGCCCCGGCGCTGTCCGCGGTCGACTGCTGGCGCGGCGGCTCGGGGAGCGTCCACGCGAGCGCGAGGCCGATCATCGAGAACGCCGACGCGATCGCGAACAGGCCGTGGAAGTCGGTCCAGCGGAGCAGCTGCTCGCCGAGCGTCGGGGCGAACGCGTGTGTCGTGAGCGTCGAGACGCCGAAGAAGCCGAGCGCCGTCGCGCGGCGCTCGGGCGGCGTGTAGGCCGCGGCGAGCGTCGACGCCGAGTTGAAGCCGCAGGCGAAGAACAGCCCCTGCAGCCCGCGCAGCACGAACATCCACGGCGCGACCTCGTCGACGAAGGCGAACGCGAGCGACACCAGCGACATGCCGGCGAGCCCGGTGCGGAGAAACACCCGGCATCCGACACGGTCGATGAGGAGCCCGACCACGAACACGCCGGCGAGGCTCAGCACGCCGAGCGAGCCCATCACGAAGCCGACCGTCTGCTCGGACCCGCCGAGCGCGCGCACGTGCAGCGGCAGCAGGAAGAAGCTCGCGAAGGTCATGAAAAAGCAGAAGTTCGCGACGGTGAGGCGCAGGAAGCGGCCGGACAGGATGATGGAGGACTGCATGGCGCTCGCTCGGGACCCGCTGGGTGTCGCGGATCGGCGCGGGTGGTGCAACCGCGGCCCTCATGCCCGTCGCGGGTGGTGCAACCGCGGCCCTCATGCCCGGCGCGGGTGGTGCAACCGCGGCCCTCATGCCCGTCGCGGGTGGTGCAACCGCGGCCCTCATGCCCGTCGCGGGTGGTGCAACCGCGGCCCTCATGCCCGTCGCGGGTGGTGCAACCGCGGCCTTCATGCCCGTCGCGGCGAGCGTCGATAATGCCGTTGCGGCCGCGCGCGCAGTCTCGCGGATCGGGAGGAGAGCGATGTCACAGTTCCTCGAGGTCATCGAGTGGCTCGACGAGAGCGGGACCGAGATCGTCCACCGCGTGCCGGAGGGCGGCTCGGGCGAGACCAAGCTCGGCGCGCAGCTGATCGTCCGCGACAGCCAGGCGGCGATCTTCTTCAAGAGCGGCCGCGGCCTCGACGTGTTCGGCCCCGGGCGGCACACGCTGTCGACGATGAACCTGCCGATCCTCACCAAGGTGCTGGCGCTGCCGTGGGGCTTCACGAGCCCGTTCCGCGCCGAGGTGTACTTCGTCAATCAGAAGGTGTTCACCAACCTGCGCTGGGGGACGAAGGAGCCGGTCGCGTTCCGCGACCGCGAGCTCGGGCTGGTCCGCCTGCGCGCGTTCGGCGCCTTCACCATGAAGATCGTGGAGCCGCTGCTGTTCGTGAACAGCCTGGTCGGCACGCAGGGCGTGTTCACCACCGCCGACGTCGAGGACTACCTGCGCGCGGTCATCGTTTCGCGCTTCAACGACTACCTGGGCGAGAACGTCGATACGCTGGTCGAGCTGCCGCAGCGCTACGACGAGATGGCGGCCGCGGTCCGCGAGCGGCTCGAGGCCGACTTCGGACAGTACGGCATCGCCCTGCGCGACTTCCTGATCGGCAGCATCACGCCGCCCGAGAACGTGCAGCGCCGCCTCGACGAGCGTACGGGGATGGCTGCCGTCGGGAATCTCGACGACTACCTCAAGTTCCGCGCCGCGAACGCGCTCGGCAACGGCGGCGCGGGTGGCAACGGCAACGGCGGCGCCCCCGGCAACGGCAACGGTGCGGGCGGCGCGATGGAGATGGGCCTCGGCGCCGGCCTCGGCATGATCCTGCCCGGCATGGTGCTGCGCTCGCTGCGCGGCGAGCCGATCACCTCGCCGGAGATGCTGCAGCAGGGCCTGCACTGCCCCGAGTGCCACGCGGCGGTGTCGGCCGAAAGCCGCTTCTGCGCGCGCTGCGGGCACCAGATGGTGGTGGCACGCAAGTGTCCGCGCTGCGCGAAGAACGTCACCGCGCTCGCGAACTTCTGCCCGTCGTGCGGCCTCGACCTCGCGAGCAGGCTCGCCTGCACGAGCTGTGCGACGCCGCTGCCGCCGGGCACGCGCTACTGCTTCGAGTGCGGCGAGAAGGTCCCCGAGGCCGCGACGCAGCCGCCGCCGGCGGCGCCGGCGCCTTGACGACCGCGCCGACCCTGTGCGCACCCGCGGGCGTCGGCGCGGCGTTCGTCGTCGCGTCGACGTGCCCGCGCTGCGCGGCGCCGCTCGACTTCGCCGAGGGCTCGAACGCGGTGCGCTGCGCGCACTGCGGCACCGTGCTGCTCGTCACCGGACGCCGGCGCGTGCTGCGCTGGGCGGTGCGCCCGCGCGTGAGCGCGGTCGAGGCGCGGAAGCTCGCGGCGTTCGCGAGCGGTGCTGCCGCGGCGCGCGGTGCGCCCCGCCTGGTGTTCGTACCGTACTACCGGCTGACGGCGGAGGAGCTGTTCTGGCAGCGCGAGCGCGTGCGTCGTGCGCCGCGCGCAGCCGATCCCGAGCAGCCGCTCGACGAGGGCGGGCGTCTGCTGCGCGCGCTCGGCGGCGGCTCCCGCGCGGAGGGCGAGGTCGAGCTGCAGCTCGCGAGCCGGGCGATCGAGCGCAGCTTCCTCGCCTGTCCCGAGATCGCGGGGCTCGCGACCTGGTCGCTCGGCGTCCGGACGGGGGTGCTGCGTCTCGAGCTCTTCGACCGCGAGACGCTCGAGCGCGACGGCGTCGTGGTCGAGCCGACGGTCGCTGCGGACGCGGCTCTGGCGCGCGCGCTCGCGCCGCAGGTGCCCGGCGATACCGTGCACCGCGACGTGCTGCGCGTCGTGCTGTCGCTGGTGTGGTTTCCGCTGTGGACGGTGCCGACGGCGGCGCGCCGGGTCGCGGTGATCGACGCCGTGACCGGATCGATGGTCGCGCGCGACGCCGGCGCGGCGGAGCTCGACGCGCTGCTCGCCGGCGACGGGGCCGCGGCGGGCGGGACGCACGTCGTCGGCTTCCGGCCGCTGTGCTGTCCGAACTGCGGCTGGGACTTCGCGGTGCGCGCGGCGGACGTGGTGTTCCACTGCGGCTCGTGCGAGCGCACCTGGGAGCTGCGCGGCGAGGAGCTCGAGCAGATCGCCAGCGACGTCGTGGCGCCGACCGCCGCGGACGCGAGCGACGCGCTGCCGCGCCTGCCGGTCTGGGAGGTGCGCGGGGCCGTGACGACGCGGCAGGCTCCGGCGGCAGCGAGCGTCGTCCTGCCCCAGAGGCTGTTTGCGCCCGCGTTCTCGTGGCGCCCGCTCGATCACCTGTGCGACCTCGGCGTGCGACTCGCCCGCCGCGCTCCGGCCGCGCCCGACCTCGAGCCGACGAAGGAGATGCCGCTGGTCGGCTGTTCGCTCGACCGTGAGGACGCGCTCGTCCTCGCACGGGTGGTCGCGCTCGCGCTCCTGCTCGACGACGGCAACGTGCGCTTCGCCGCCGCGCGCGGGAGGCCGGTGCCGGGAGTCGCGATCGACGATCCGGTGACGCGCCTCGTCTGGCTGCCGTTCGCAGGTGACGCGTACTCCGTTCGCGACCCGTTCGGCCGCTACGCGCTGCCACGCCGGGCGGTGGAGAGCATGATCGGCGAACCTCTGCCCGGCGTGGCATCCAAAACCAGGAGCCCGTCATCGCCGCTGCGCGCGCGACCGTAGAACTGCAAGGCCACCGGACAGAGTGTCGAAGTTCGCCCGTGTCTGGTGGTGAGCCAGGCTTCGACCGGAACGAGTGCTCGGATCACGCCGGAATGGCGCTCGGCGTGGGCCGGAACGCGGAGGGAGCTCGGGCGGCCGACTGCCGGTTTGCGGTCTAGCGGCGCCTGCGATGGCGGGACGTTCTTGCCGCGACGGTCGTTGGCTATGATGAAGACGCGCGTCCCATCTGGTCTCGAGCAGGAGCCAGCCAGAGGTGGGAGCCAGCGGAACGGCGCCGTCGCCGCACTACTGATCCTTCTGCTGGTGGGCATGGTACTCCGCCTGGTGGGGATCTTCACCGTTGGGAACGTCCCGAAGCTACACGGTGACGAACGGTACTACGTTCGTGCCGCGCGCACCTTGCTCGACCAGGGCTCGTTCCCAGGCTCGTTCCGTCCTCCGGGATACGCGGCCTTCATCGCCGGGTCGCTGCGCGTCCTGCCGTGGGGTTCGAGGGGCGTCCAGCTAGCGCAGGCCGCAGTGTCGCTCGTCGCTCTCGCGCTGGTCTTCGATTTGGTGTGCCGACGATTCGGTGTCCGTCCGGCGTTGCTCTCGGGGCTCCTTTGCGCAGTCAATCCGACGTTGATCCACTACACATCCCTGTTCTGGTCGGAAACGTTGGTGGCGACGCTGATCTTGCTTGTGCTTTGGTGTCTCGATCGTTTCGCCGACGAGCCGCGATCGCGGTGGTTGGTCGCGGCGCGTGTCGCGCTCGGCGCAACCGCCTTGACGCGCGAGATGCATCTGTACTTCGCCCCGTTCATCGTTGCGTGGATCGTCTCCGTACGCCAACGCCCGCTGTCGTCGAAGCTGTCGGCAGCGATGGTCTTCGCGATGTCGGTTGCGATCGCCGTTCTGCCTTGGATGATGCGCAACCACCGACAAATAGGCGAGTTCGCGTTGTCGATGAATCGCTGGTTGCCTGCTGCGATGGGAAACCGTCCCGCGCTCGACGGCACTTTGCTCGGGCCTGGCAGCCACGCGGAGATGGTTGCTGCGTACAGGGAATATCCATCACCCGTGGCGCGCGAAGCCTATGCTCGTCGGACGGCGCTCGACAGCATCGCGGAGCAGCAGCCGTGGTGGATCGTACGCAAGGTGGCGCGCAACACCGATCTGCTGTTCTCCCCCACGAGCCAGCTGTCCCGGTACGCCCGACGAGGCTGGCTGCCCGACGAGTTGAGGTCGGTCGCAACGTTCCTGGTCGTGAGCGAAGCAGCGGCGTATGGCGTCTTGATGAGCCTCGGGATCGTAGCTCTGTGGTTCGTACCTGGCGGCCACCCCAAGGCCCTGGTCGTTGCCTGGATCATCTTCAGCTGGGGGGTTTACGTGATCGCGAACGCGAACCATCGGTTTCGGGTGCCGTTGCTGCCGTTGTTCGCGCTGTACGCGGGCCCGCTCCTCTGCGGGCGCTGGGTGAGCGATCGCACGTTTCGCCCGCGCCTCGTGGGCGCGCTGGTGTGCCTGGCGGTCTTCGCGGTGGTTCAGCTCGGCCGCGTGCGGACCTCACCCAACGATGAGACGGCCAGTGAAGAGGAGGCGTCGACGACGGCAGAGTCGATCCCGTGACCCCGGTGCGGCCGGTGCCCTTCGGCCTGCCGGCCCCTCGGTCACGGCTGTGACGCGGGACCATGAACCCCTGAGAATCCCGGCCCGGGCCCTACTTCGAAGAGCTGGCTCGAGAGCCAGCGGCTCATGGCCTGGCGCGCTCGGACCATGCGACTCGCCGAAGCCCTCAGACTCCGGACTGCTCCCGCGGTTCGGCAGCGCTCACTCCGGGTCGCGGAACTCCGCCGTGCGCTTCTCGAGGTTCGCCTTCACCGCCTCCATCTGATTCGGGCTGCCGATCAGCGAACGCTGCAGGCTCTCCTCGAGCGCGAAGCCGTCGTGGCGCGAGCCGAGCCAGCTCTCCGCGAACAGCTTCTTGCCGGCCCGGATCGCGTCGGGTGACTTCGACGCGATCTCGCCCGCCAGGTCTAGCGCGCTCGCGAACGGGTTCTCGGCGGTGCGCGTCGCGAGCCCGAGAGCCACGGCCTCCGTGCCCGACACCACGCGGCCGGTGAAGGTCAGCTCCTTCGCCACGTCGAGGCGGACCAGGTGGCGCAGCGTCTGGCTGCCGCTCATGTCCGGGATGAGCCCCCACTTGATCTCCATCACCGACAGCTTCGCGTCGGGTGCGACGATGCGGATGTCGGCGCCGAGCGCGATCTGCAGCCCGCCGCCGTACGCGACGCCGTGCACCGCGGCGATCACCGGCTGCGGCAGCGCGGTCCAGGCGTAGGCCGCGCTCTGCGCGAAGTTCGCGGGCGAGGCGTCGCTGCGCGACAGCAGGCCCGGGGCTCCGCCACTGCGCTCTCCGCTGCCCATCGCCATGAAGCTCATGAAGTCGAGGCCGGCGCAGAAGGCGCGGCCTTCGCCCGACAGCACCACCGCGCGGACCTTGCCGTTCGCGCCGATCTCGCGTGCCGCCTCGATCAGGCCCGCGAACATCGCCTGGTCGAGCGCGTTCATCTTGTCGGGGCGGCTCATGCGGACCTCGGCGACGCCGCCGTCGATTCGGACGGTCACTCTCTCGGACATGCTGTGCTCCTCGGCCGTGCGGCGGATGGGTTCGGAGCCGCGGCGTGCGGCCCGACGCGGGACTCTGGCACGCGGGCGACGCTCGTTCCATCCGCGGGTGCGGCCCGCTATGCCTGTGTGCGGCACCTGCACGGGGACGCGCCGCGTCCCGGGAGAGCGTACGAGATGAGCGAGCACGACGAGGCGAACCGCGTGACCGAGCCGTCCGAGGAGGCGGGCTGCGCCGTCGACTGGAGCTGGCTCCGGGGACTGGTCGTCGAGTCGGCGACGTCCGACATGCAGCACTGGCGCGTCCGCTTCACCAACGGCCTCACGCTGACGATCCAGGCGTCGTCGTGGAAGGAGAAGCCGTTCCTCGCGTTCCAGCCGTGGAAGGCGCCGGGGAGCTGACGGCGCGCCGCTTCCGGATCCGCCAGATGACGACGACGCGGTAGGGCGTGTCCGCCCATTCCCAGGACGCCTCGGGAACGCTACGACGTCGCAGCCGCGCACGGAGTGCGGTCTCTGTTCTTCTCGGCAAGGAGTGCCACGCACGTGCAGTACGCGACCCTCGGTGACACCGGACTGATCGTCTCCCGCCTGGCGTTCGGCGCCGCCACCTTCGCGAAGCAGAACAAGGACGCCGGCTCGCTCGCCAAGGTCGGGGAGGGACTCGCGGACGAGCTCGTCGGCATGGCGCTCGATCAGGGGGTCAACTGGTTCGACACCGCCGACAGCTACGCCGGCGGCGAGTCCGAGACGTTGCTGGGCCGCGCGCTCGGCGCGCGGCGCGGTGACGTCCTGCTGTCGACCAAGGTCGGTTTTCGTACCGGCGAGGCGCTCGGCCAGCAGGGCCTGTCGCGACGGCACATCCTGTGGTCGATCGACGCGAGCCTGAAGCGTCTCGGCACCGACTGGGTCGACTTCCTGATCGTCCACCGGGAAGATCCGCTGACGTCGCTCGAGGAGACGCTGTCGGCGCTCGACGCGGTCGTGCGCGCCGGCAAGGCGCGCTACGTCGGCTTCGCGAACTGGTCGGCGTGGAAGGTTGCCGCGGCGCTCGAGATCCAGCAGGCGAACGGGCTCGCGCGCTTCGCCTGCGGACAGGTCTACTGGTCGCTGCTCGGACGCGACGCCGAGCGTGACTTCGTCGCGCTCGCGCGGCGCTACCGGATCGGGCTCGCGGCGTGGAGCCCGCTCTCCGGCGGCTTCCTCTCCGGGAAGTACAACCCCGAGAACCTGCGCGATCCGGAGTACCGCTACTCGGGCTTCGACGTGCTGCCGTTCGACAAGGCGCACGGCTTCGCGGTCGTGGAGCTGCTGCGCGCGATCGCCGCGCGCCGGCAGGCGAGCGTGCCGCAGGTCGCGATCGCGTGGCTGCTCGCGAAGAGCGGACCGGCAACCGTATCGGCCACGCCGTGCGGGCGGGACGACCCCTCCCGGGCCGCGTTTCCCACCAGCGTGCTGCTCGGCGCGACGAAGCTCCGCCAGCTGGTCGACGACCTCGGCGCGGTCGACGTGGCGCTCGAGCCCGAGGACATCGCGGAGCTCGACGCGGCGACGGCGCCCGTGCCCGTCTACCCGAACTGGTTCATCGACGACATGGTCGACGCACCGTCGCGCGCAGCCCTGCTCGGCGGCGGACAGATGCCCTGAGGACCTACGCGCTCGCCCGCATCCCGCGTCACGCGGAGTGACGCCGCCGGCATGCACCGCCCTTGCCGGCGGGCCGCGGCCTCGGCCCGCCGGAGGTGGGCCGAGGCGCGGTCGCTCACGCCATGCGGTGCAGGGCGCAGAGCTTGTTGCCCGACGGATCGCGCAGGTAGGCGAGGTACATCTTGCCGAGGCTGCCCTCGCGGACGCCAGGAGGATCCTCGCAGGTCGTGCCGCCGTTGGCCACTCCGGCCGCGTGCCACGCATCCACCGTCGCCGGGTCGGCGACGTTGAAGCCGATCGTGGCGCCGTTGGCGGACGACGCCGGAGCGCCGTTGATCGGCTTGGTGACGGCGAACGCGGCGCCCGTGGGCGACAGGTAGAAGACCCGACGGCCGTCGTCGATCATGCCCGGTGCGATGCCGAGGGTGCCGAGCACGGCGTCGTAGAACTTCTTGGAAGCCTCGAGATCGTTGGTGCCGACCATGACGTGGCTGAACATCGCATCTCCCTTCGTATCGACCGGTGTGTCGCGGACAACCGCGCAGGACGGGGACGCCGTCATGTACGGTCGCCGCGGCGGATGCAAACCCGCGCGGTCGCGAGCACGACGATCGACGCCGAGAACGAGGGCGGCGCGCGCGCCGCGGTGGGACGCGACTACCAGCCGGGAACTCGGACGTGGCCGTCGACGTCGCGTCCGAGGTCCTTCCGTCGCAGCGACGAGGCGTGATACGGAAGCCAGCGATGCGCGCCGGATCTCCGCTGCTCGCGGTCCTCGTGCTGCTCGTCCTCGCGGATGCGACGACGCACGCCGAGGAGGGGCGGGCCGACGCCAGCCCCGGCCCCGCGGCCAGCCCCGCGACGACGGTCGACATCCTGTGGACCGGCGACAAGCTGTACTCGTACGGCAACGAGGAGCTGATCATCCGCGACTTCTTCCAGGACCGTCGCGAGGGCGTGTTCGTCGACATCGGCTGCGCGTGGCCGATCAAGAGCAGCAACACCTACTACCTGGAAAAGCACCTCGGCTGGAGCGGCATCGCCGTGGACGGCCTGGGCGACTACGCCGAAAGCTGGCGCACCAGCCGGCCGCGCAGCAAGTTCCTGAACTTCCTCGTCACCGAGCGCTCGGACAACCGGGAGACGTTCTACAAGGCCGGGACCTGGGGGAACTCCACCGCGGAGAAGGACGTCGCGCGGCACCTGAACGTCGTCGGGGAGCTGCAGGTTCCCGGCATCACGCTCGACGACCTGCTGGCACGAAACGGCGTCCGGCACGTCGACCTGCTGTCGATCGACGTCGAAGGACACACCGCGGCCGTGCTGGCCGGCTTCGACCTGCAGCGCTGGAAGCCCGAGCTGGTCTGCGTCGAGGACGACGGCACGCTGGTCGTGCCGTGGTTCAAGGAGCGCGGCTACGCGCCGATCGCGCGCTACCGGCTGCGCGACGTCGCCAACTGGTACTTCGCTCCGCAGCAGGCCGCGCGGGCCGCCGACGCGCGCGAGACCGCGCGTGGCCGCGAGGAGGCGGACCGGCGCGAGAAGCTGCTCGCCAGCGAGCCGCTGGAGTCGCCGGTGCAGTTGCTGATGAACCCGCGGTACATCCTCGGCCCCGACGGTACGCTGCGGCCGAACCTGCGCTGGCAGGAGGCGATGGCGAAGGCGAACGCGACCGCCGCCGAGCGGGCGGCGGCCGGCCCGACTCCGACGGGGTCAGCGCCCGCCTCGGCGACGCCGCGCGCCGCGCCCTGAGATCTGATCGCTTGGCGTCGATCCCCGGCTCCTCGGTCCGGGGATCGACGCACGAAGCTCAGGGCACGAGGTCGACGCTCGCGAACGCCGCGTAGTACGGGTTGCGCGCGATCTCGACCCCGGTGGTGAGGAAGGCCGGCAGCGGGATCGTCCCGATCGTTCCGGTGAGGGTCGGCAGGAGATCGTCGAAGACCACCGGCAGCAACGCCTCGACGGCGGGCTCGTCGACACCGAGCGGGTTGTCGAGGACGGCGACGATGGTGTCGCCCGGCAGCGGGCTCGTCGCAGCGAAGGTGAGCCCGCCCGGACCGCTCGCGAGATCGATCCCGAAGCGCGAGTCGAGCGCTGCGGCGAGGTGGACCGTCTCTCCCGGCAAGCCCGCGCTCTCGACGACCTCCAGGAGCAGGTGACCGAAGCGCATCTCGCCGAGCTCCCCGCCCGGGCCGCTCGCACCGGTCAAGACCGGCGCGAGCGTCGGCCGCGTGCGGAGCGTGAGCGGGGTCGCCGGCGCGAGTGCCGCGAACTCGGGCAGCGCCGGGGCGAGTGCACCGGCGGTGAGCGCGACGGGACCACCGCCGAGGTCGACGGTGCCCACCGAGATCGCGAGCAGGCCCTGCTCGGTCTGGGCACGCAGCAGCTGGTTCATCGCCGACGTGGACAGCGCGAGGGCACCGCCGTAGGGCAGGCTGCCGACCGGCGTGGTCGCGCCGAAGACCGGGAACGACTCGGGTACCCGGTACGTGGCCGTGAACGACGGCGCGCCCGGTGCGGGCGAGAGTGCGGTCGCCGTCAGGTCCGCGGCGAAGGTGATCCCGTTCACGTCCTCGTTGATCGCCGTGAACGGGGCGTCGAGGTCGAGTCCCAGCGCCGGTCCAAGGACGGCCGGGAGGTCGACGAGGCCGAGCGTCGTCTCGAGGAGGGCTGCGATCGGCGTGTTGCCGTTGCCGTCGACCTGGTTCAGGGGCAGCAGCGCGGCCGCGCCCACCTGGCTGATGAGCTGGCCCACGAGGAGGTTCGCGAGCGTGCCGACGAGCGCACCGGGCAGTCCGGCGCAGGTGGAGGTCGTCGTGATCGCCGGCGTGGGGATGGTCACCGCGCCGATCTGCGCCACGTCGATCTGCGTCGGGTCGGATGCGAGTGGTGCCAGGCCGTACTGGCCGCGGATCGCGACCGTCGGCGCGAGGATGCCGATCGAGCAGGAGATAGGCACGCCGGTGACGCTCTGGATGTCGAGTGGCAGGCTCAGGTCCTCGATGAGGATCGACGCGTCGACACGGCCCGGGTTCGAGTCGATGTCGGCACCGACACCGCCGATCCCCGGTGAAGGCGAGGCCCCGACGCTCACGTCGATCGACCCGATGCAGCCCCCGAACAGGGTCGCGTAGCAGAAGTCGTCGAGCAGCGGGGTTCCCGGGGGGAGCAACCCGGAGAGATCGATCGGCGGCACGAGGCCGCTGAGCGTCGCCTCGAGCGGGTCGAAGACGCTCTCGTCCAGCCGCAGCGCGAGGCCGTCCTCGGCCGGTCCGCCGAGCGGCGTCGAGCGCCCGGCGATCGCGACCACCTGGTCCACGCCACGCTCGCCGTCGCTCACCCGCGTCACCCGCCCGAGGATCGGGTTGAAGACGCGAGCCGGCAGGAGCGGCAGCACTGCGCTGAAGGTCTTGTCGGGCGCGAGCACGACGGGTGCTCCGTTGAGCGTCACGGCGGCGTCGTTGCGGTTCACGTTCGCAACGTGGCCGGTGACGGTGACCTGCGTCGCCGTCGTGAAGCTCCCGTGCAGCGGCGTGTCGAGGACGATCTGCGGCTGCGCGCACGTCGAAGGAATCGACTCGAACTCGCAGGTGGGGCTGCAGCAGTCGCCGGCCAGCGTGTTGCCGTCGTCGCACTGCTCCCCGGGCTGGTCGAGCAGGTCGTTGCCGCACACCGGCACCGTGGGGGCGCAGCTCCCGTTGCCGACGCCGTCGTCGAGCAGATCGCAGTCGCGCGACAGCCCCCCGGCGCTGTTCGACTCCTGGCAGACCCGGCACGCGACGCGATCGGCGAGGCACGCGGCCGGGTCGCCCGCACTGCTGCAGCTCCCCGTCAGGGTCGTCGGCACGATGCCGGTACAGCGCCGGTCGATCGTCCTCGCGAGCGCCGTGCCGCACGTGCGCGCGAGCCGGCCGCGCGGGTCGGGGAAGCCCGAGGTCGGCGAGCCGCCGTCGGTCATGCACTCGGTCTCGAGTGCGGCGGCGTCCATGGCACCGCGCGAGAGGCTGCGCTTCTTGCAGCGCAGGAACTCCGAGCGCAGGCTTTGCGCGCACCTGAGCATCGCCTTCGCGACGCTCTGCTGGCAAGCGGCGCCCGCGCGGTCTCCCGACGACAGGAGGAGTGCGGTGTCGACCGGCGCGCCGAACAGATCGTCGACGAGCAGGCGCGCCGCCTCGGGCACTGCGGGCAGCGTCGTCTCCGTGAAGGTCTCGTGGGTGTTCGGATCGAACGTCCCGGGAATGGGTGGCGGCAGGTAGCCGCCCTTGAGCGCCGGTGCGCCGAAGGTCGGCAGCCCGAGCGGCGCGCAGCTCGCGAGCTCGAGGCTGATCGCCTTCGGCTTCTTCGCCGACAGAGTGCCGCGCGCGTCGGCGGCGACACAGGCGGCGAACCCCGGCGGGTCGCCGAGCTGCCCGCGTCCGCTGCGCGAGAGGCAACTTCCCAGCAGCGAGGCCTGCGCGCTCGCGAGCGTCGACGTGCCGCGATCGACCGCGGCCACGCAGCTGCGCATCTCCGCGGTGAGCGGGATGCCGCGCGCCGGTGCGGCCGGGATCAACACGGCGATCGCGGCGGCGAGGAGCCACACGGCGACGAGCGGGCGGAAGGGAAGGGGGCGGAGGAGCCGGCGGTCGAGGGTGTTCACGGGGCGGCACGCTATCCCGCGGGGCACGGCGCGCTCAAGGCTCGTCGACGGGTGCTTCCTCGACGGGTGCGTCGACAGGCTCGTCGCCGGGCAGGCTGGTCACGGGGATGTCTCGTCGGCGCTGCGGCGGTTCGCGATCCTCCTCGTCGGCGCTGCGGCGGTTCGCGATCCTCCTCGTCGGCGCTGCGGCGGTTCGCGATCCTCCTCGTCGGCGCTGCGGCGGTTCGCGATCCTCCTCGTCGGCGCTGCGGCGGTTTGCGTTCCTCCTGGTCAGCGCTGGCGCCCGCGCGCCCCCCGGTTGCGGATGCCGAGTCGCACGCCCCGTCCACCGTCCGCGTCGTCGTCGATGAAGACGACGCCCGCCGCCTCGATCGCGCGCCGCACGCTCTCGTTGGTGCGCGCGCTGCCGGCTGGCCGGTTGCCGCGCGCCTCGAGCCGCTTGATCGTCGGCAGGGAGCGGTCGGCGCGCTCGGCCAGCTCGCTCTGGCTCCACGCGAGCAGCGCGCGCGCGGCTCGGATCTGCGTTCCGGTGATCATGCGCGGCTCGACCTTGACTCGATTGTGATACCTGAGGTATCAAAGTACAAGTGATCCATAAAGGATCATTCTTGGGTGTCGCCAGCAAGACGGGAAGGGAGACCGACGATGACCACGGACCGGCAGCTGCTCGCCATCAACCCGTACTTCCTCGTGGAGGACGTCCACCGGAGCGCGGAGTACTACCGCGACGTGCTGGGCTTCTCCTTGGACCAGTTCTGGGGCGATCCGCCCGCGTTCGTGATGGTGCGGCGCGACGGGGTCCAGATCATGCTGCGCGAGCCCGCAGACGAGCGCCGCCCCGGGGTCGCCCGCCCGAACAAGGGCGTGCTGCGGCACAGCTTCGACGCCTACGTCTACGTCCGTGACGTGGATCGCCTGCACGACGAGCTCCGCGCCCGTGGCGCGCGCATCCTGTACCCGCCGTGCGACCAGCCGCACGATTGTCGGGAGTTCGAGGTCGAAGATCTGAACGGCTACGTGCTCTGCTTCGGCCAGGATCTACTCGCGCCCTGAGCGATTCCGGCTCGCACTTCGAGCGGCGAGCCGCTCTCGACCGGGGCGCTGCGATTCCTGCATCGACAGCGCATGCGACGGTGGTCTAGGACTCGGGTGCCCCACTGCTCGCAAGGAGACCCCCGCGTGCCGCTTCCCCGTTTCCCGCTGTCCATCCTGTTCTCGCTCGGCCTGGTACTCGAGGGTTCCCCCGCTGCGCGCGCGATCGAGCTGCAGGCGGGTATCCGCATGCTGGCCGTCACCGATGCCGAGCCCGGCACCGAGGTCGTGCTCGACGATGGCGCAGGACGACTCGAGACGGGCGTCGCCGACGCGTTCGGCAGCTTCCTCTTCCGCGAGCTGGAGGGTGGGCGCGACTACACCGTGCGCCCGTCGGACGGCAGCGAGGAGAAGACCGCGCGCGTGCTGCGCTTCGCGGACTTGCCGGACCCGCAGCTCTACCGCGACCAGGAGCTGCGCCCGGGCTTCCAGTACATCCGGATGCGCGACGGCACGCTGCTCTCGGCGATGGTCCGGTTTCCGTCCGAACCGGGGCCGTATCCCACGGTGGTCGAGTACTCCGGCTACGCGACGTCCGATCCCGGCGCCGCCCAGCCGGTGTCGCTGCTCGCGGGCCTTCTCGGCTACGCCACGGTCGGCGTCAACATGCGCGGCTCGGGCTGCTCGGGGGGCGTCCTGGACCTCTTCGACCTGCCGACGACCGCCGACGGCTACGACGTGATCGAGACCGTCGCCGCGCAGTCGTGGGTGTTGCACGGCGAGGTCGGCATGGTCGGTATCTCGTTCTCGGGCATCAGCCAGGTGTTCGTCGGCGGCGCGCAGCCGCCGCACCTCGCGGCGCTGGCGCCGCTGTCGTTCATCGCCGGCATCTACGAGTCGCCGGGCTTTCCGGGCGGGATCTTCAACAACGGCTTCGCCGAGTCGTGGCTGCGCGAGCGCGCCAACCACGCACGGCCGGCGCCCGCCGGCGGGCAGGGCTGGGCGCGGCGGCGCGTGCGCGAAGGCGATGCGATCTGTGCGGCGAACCAGAAGCTCCGCCTGCAGACCCAGGACCCGATCGAGGCCACGCGCGATCTGCCGTACTACACGCCGGAGCTGATGGACCGGCGCTCGCCCGAGAACTGGGTGCGTGACGTCAAGGTGCCGATGTTCCTGTCCGCCACCTGGCAGGACGAGCAGACCGGCGGCGGCTTCGCGAGCATGCTGTCGCTGGTGCCGCGGCGCCGCGACGTCAAGATCGACCTGCTCAACGGCGTGCACGCGAGCCCGCTCGAGCCGCAGGTGCTGTGGCGCTTGCACCAGTTCCTCGAGATCTACGTCGCGCGGCGCGTGCCGAACCAGGCATTCCTGCGCGCGATCGCGCCGATCGTGGTGCAGAACATCACCGGCGGCCCGGTGCTGTCGCCGCCGCTGCCGCCGAACCGCTTCGACGGCATGACCGACTACGCGCAGGCGCGCGCGCTCTTCGAGGCCGATCCGTTCGTACGTGTGTCGTTCGAGAACGGCGCCGGCTCCACCGTGCCGGGGCTGCCCGGCACGACCTTCGAGCTCGGCTTCTCGCGCTGGCCGGCGCGTGAAGTCGAGCCGACCTCGTTCTGGTTCGGCGACGGCGGCACCCTCGTGCCAGGCCGCCCGCAGGGCGGCAGCGACGGCGTCGACGTCTGGCACCCCGACCCCGACGCGCGCCCGCAGCAGACGCTGCCCGGCGACGGCTCCGCCGACTCGTGGGTGGTGATGCCGCCCTACGACTGGCGGCCGTTCGTCGGCGGCACGGCGGTCGCCTATGCGACCGAGCCGCTCGCGGACGACGTGACGATCGTCGGTCCGTCGAGCGTCGATCTCTGGGTGCGCTCGAGCGCCGAGGACACCGACCTGCAGGTCACGCTGAGCGAGGTGCGCCCCGACGGCCTCGAGACCTACGTGCAGAACGGCTGGCTGCGCGCGAGCCACCGCAAGCTCGGCCGCTCCGCGTCGAAGCTGTTCGACCCGCGTCACACGCACCTCGAGCGCGACGCGAAGCTGCTGCCGGAGGATCGCTTCAGCAAGGTCCGCGTCGGGCTGCTGGCGGTCGCGCACGTGTTCCGCAAGGGGTCGCGCATCCGCATCGGCATCGCCGCACCGGGCGGCGACCGCACGCGCTGGCGCTTCGACACGCCGCCGACCGACGGGCTCGTGCGGAACGAGATCGCGCGCGGGCGGCAGTACCCGTCGCGCCTCGTGCTGCCGGTGATCCCTGGCGTCGAGCCGCCGGCGGATCTGCCGCCGTGTCCGGGGCTGCGCGGCCAGCCGTGCCGGACGTACGTCGCCGCGACGAACGGCGGATGAGTCGCTGTCACGTTCGCTGTCACGTTCGTGTGATCGGCGCGCTTGCCGCGGCCGACGCCTCCGTGCAGCTATCGGGGCGTGGGTGACTTCTCCGTCGATACGACCGTAACGGGGGCGGACGGTGTCTATCGCGCGCGCTTGTCGCGCGACTGGGAGATCTGGGGTCCGAACGGCGGGTACGTCGCCGCGGTGGCGCTGCGCGCTGCTGGAGCCGCGACGACGCTGACACGTCCCGCAACCTTCGCCTGCCACTTCCTCAACGTGGCCGACTTCGATCTCGTCGATCTGCGAGTGACGACACCGCGCGCTGCGAAGCGCGCCGCATCGCTCTCCGTCTCGATGACCCAGAACGGTCGGCAGATCCTCCAGGCCAGCGTGTGGGTCGTCGCCGACGGCTCGGACGGCTTCGTGCGCGATACCGCGGCGGCTCCCTGAACGTGCACTTCCACCGTGCCGCGCCCGCGAGCGAATGGCTGCTCGTCGACGCCGTGTCCCCGATCGCCGAAGGGGGTCTGATCTCCGGCCACTCGCGGATCTGGTCGACGCAGGGAAGACTGCTCGCCTCGGGCAGCGGCCAGCTGTTCTGCCGCCCGGCACCGCCGCGCCCGTGAGGGACGTGCCGAGCTCGCCGGCGGCGGATCAGGCGCGTACCGCGGTCGCGTCCGATGCCGCTCGTCACCGGCGGCGCACCATGTCCTGGCGCGGCCGGATCACGTTCGGCGATCTCTGGGCGGCGTACGCCGGGCCGACCGATCAGAACGAGCCCCACGCCCACCTGGCGCTGCAGATCGCCGTCGGCATCGACGGTGACGTCAGCATCCGCCACGGCCGGCGCACCGTCGCGGCGCCGGCCGTACTCGTGCAGCCGCTCGCCGAGCACACCGTCGCACCGAACCTGGCGCGCGTCGTCTTCCTGTACGTCGAAGCGCAGGCGCCGCTCGGGCGCGCGCTCCGGGCCGCGGGTGGCGCTGCGGTCGGAGCGGCGCCACCGGTCGTCGCGACGACGCTGCGTGCGGCCGGCGACCCCGTGCTCGCGATCGCACGGCTCGAG
>Ga0194132_10001961_pt1 | contig 40180 bp, 38 predicted proteins | sample TA2KigOf80mmetaG_FD_148612 | JGI IMG/M metagenome (GOLD analysis project Ga0194132, IMG submission 148612) | Freshwater microbial communities from Lake Tanganyika, Tanzania - TA2015054 Kigoma Offshore 80m | ecosystem: Environmental > Aquatic > Freshwater > Lake | place: Tanzania: Lake...
TCTTGGCCTGCTCAAAGAGATCCCGCACCCGCGCCGCGCCCACCCCGACGAACATCTCGACAAAGTCAGAGCCGGTCAGAGAGAAGAAAGGCACCCCGGCCTCGCCGGCCACCGCCTTGGCCAGCAGGGTCTTGCCAGTTCCCGGCGAGCCCACCAGCAGCACCCCCCTGGGGATGCGCCCCCCCAGGGCCTGGAAACGCCCTGGGGTCTTGAGGAACTCGACCACCTCCTGCAACTCCTCCTTGGCCTCGTCGATGCCGGCCACGTCCTCGAAGGTGATGCCCGTCCCCTTCTCCATGTAGACCTTGGCCTTGCTCTTGCCGATGGACATCAGCCCGCCCGAGCCCCCACCCAGGCGCCGGGCCATGAACATCCAGATGCCCACAAAGAAGACCGCCGGCAGAATCCACGACAGCAGGGTGGTCAGCCAGGTGCTCTCCTGGGCCCCGTTGATCTCCACCCCGTTGGACATCAGCACCTCGACCAGTTCGGCGTCCTCGACCCGGACAGTGACAAAACCGCCTTCGGGGGGGCGGAGTTTGCCGCTGATGGTCTCGCTGCCGATCACGCACTCGGCCACCTTGCCCTCGGCCACCTTCTTGCGGAACTCGCTGTACGGGATATTGTCCACCGGGCTGCCCAGGTAGTTGTGCATGAACAGGAAGAGCAGGACCGTGAGGATGGTGTATGCGATGGTGAGGTGGGTTCGCTTGTCTATTTTCATCGCCATGCCGGCAGGACTCCGGAACGGATTAATATTATATAAGTGATTAAGGGAAAATACTCTGCGCCCTAGATGCGGTCAAGGAATGGGGAGTAAAGAAAAAGCCGCGCACCCCTCGGGCACGCGGCTCTGGACGGAGGTTTCGCGGCTCAATCCCCGGCGGGTGGTTCCCCAGGAGCCAGGGCGGTCAAGAGTTCCCCCACCATCTCCCAGGTAAGAGGCCGGTCCAGGACCAGCAGACCCTCGGCCAGAAACCCGTCGAGTTCGCTTTGGTGCAATTCGGGAGCCTCGTTCATTACCCCGTGCTCTTCTGCGGCCCGGTGCCGCCGCTTTTTGCCGCCACGTAGAACCGCTCGCCGTCCTCGAAATGCCCCCCCATCCCCCAACCCCGCCCAGACTCCAGGCGCTGGCGGGTATTGAAGTAGACCAGCTTGAACCCCACCTCCCGCAACAGCCTCTTCCAGGTGGAAGGGGGCAGGATTTGCAGGTACTTGGCCTCCTCCCACTCGTCGTCGATGAAGCGCTCGCCCAACTCCCGCTCCCGCACCGGCCAGCCCAGGCGGCCCAGGCAAAGTCGCAGGAAGGCGAGGAACCGGTACGGGGCGAAGTAGTTGAGGGCAAAAAGGGAATGGGAGGAGAAGACAAACCTCCCCCCCGGCACCAGCACCCTCCACACCTCGGCCAGGGCCCGCTTTTTGCCGGCGAACCCAGGCATGAGTTCCAATCCGTTGTACGCGCAGAGCACCACGTCGAAGCCCTCTGCCGGCAGTTCCAGGTCCATGGCATCCATCACCTGGAACTCCACCTGAACCCCCGCCAGTTCGGCCTGCGCCCGGGCGGCCTCGATCATCGACCGGCTCAGATCCACCCCCACCACCTCCAGGCCCATCTCGGCCAGGGCAATGGCGCAACGGCCCGCCCCGCAGCCCAGGTCCAGCACCCTGGCCTGATCGGGGATGTGTTCAAGGGCCAGGATCTCCTCGGCGGGCCACAGCCCCACCGTGGTGTAGCGGGCCACCACCACGGGTTGTTCGTAGCTGCTGCGCACCAAATCCCGCAGCAGCCGGGCGCGGCGCTCCCCTTCCCCACCCGCCCCTTTGCCTGCCATGCCTCAGGCCAGCAGGCCTGGGGTCTCCAGGATCTCCTTGAGGCGTTGCAGGAAGCGGGCAGCCAGGGCCCCATCCACCACCCGGTGATCGACGGCCAGGTTCAGGGTCAGACCGGGCCGGGCCGCCAGGGCGTCGTTGTCCAGCGCCACCACCCGCTTCTCCATGGCCCCCACCGCCAGGATCGCCACCTGCGGGGGGTTGATGATCGCGGTAAAATGCGAGACCCCGAACATCCCGAGGTTGGAGATGGTGAAGGTGCCTCCGCTCAAGTCGTCGAGGGAGAGCCTGCCGCCCCTGGCCGCATCGACGAGGCGGGCGCTTTGTGCGGCGATCTCCTCGACCCCCAACTGGTCCACCCGGCGGATCACCGGCACCAGCAGGCCCTGGGGGGTGTCGGCGGCGATGCCGATGTTCACCTCCCCCATCAACTGCACCTCCTCGCCCTGCAACACGCTGTTGAGGCGGGGGAACTCGACCAGGGCCTTGGCCACTGCTTTGAGGATCAGGTCGTTGTAGGAGATCTTCCTGCCCTGGAGCCGGTACCCTTCGCGGAACTGTTGCAGCCAGACCCCGGAAACCTCCATGAAGATGTGGATGTGGGGGATCTGCTGGTAGCTGGCGGTCAGGCGCTGGCCCGTAACCTGCTGGGCCCTTGTCAGCTTGAGCAGGGCCCCGGCCCCCGGTGACGGCGCGGGGGCGGACGGTGGTCGCGCCGGGCCTTTGGAAAGAAAGGTGCGCACGTCCGCACTTACCACCCGGCCGCCCGGCCCGGTGCCCGAGAGTGTTCCCAGTTCGAGCCCGCTTTCCAGGGCCATCTTGCGCGCCTTTGGCGAGGCGCGGTGCCTGGGCCGGGCCCCTTCGCGCAGCGGTGCTGGCGCAGGGGCGGCAGGGGCGTGGGCAACCGGCGCCTGGGGACGAGTACCACCTCCGGCCAGTCCCCCGATCTCCTCGTCGGCAGTCCCGATGATGCCCACCAGGGTCGAAACCGGCACCTCCTCGCCGGCGGGGACCAGGATCTTGCGCAGCACCCCGCTGGCCTGGGCTTCCACCTCCATCGTGACCTTGTCGGTCACCACCTCCAGCAGGGGCTTGCCCTTGGCTACCGCCTCGCCCTCGGCGACCAGCCAGGCGCCGATGGTTCCCTTCTCCATGGTCAGGCCCAGCTTGGGCATGATGACTTCTGTCGCCATACAGCCTTTCTAGAAAGTGGCCTTGGTTATCGCTTCTTCTTGCGCTGGGGAGTGCCGGCGCCCTCCCCAACCGCCGGCGGGGCAGGTTCCTCCTGGGAGGGGGCCCCGCCCTGCACGAATTTGTGGTACGCCACGCTGCCCCAGATGATCACCAGCCCGATGATCGAAACGATCATGATCGTGTGGTCGGGTTCGACCATCTCTTCCATGCCCTTCTCCTCAGCTTTGGCCCCGTATCGGGCCGGAGACTTCGCGGCGCTCAGCGGCCGCTGAGCGCCTCTTCGAGCAGCCTGGCGATCTGCGGGATGCCCACGGAGCGCAGATCAGCGGCGTGCAGGGTTCTCATCCAACTGCTGTGGGGATGCACCCAGCGCCGGGGTTCCTCGGAAAAGAGCCCCACCACCGGCACCTGCATGGCGCCGGCCAGGTGCAAAAGCTCGGTGTTGCAGGCGACCAGTGCCCGGCAGTTGGCCAGCAGGGCAGCGCTGCCGGCCAGGTCGTCCTGCTGGAAGGGCAACACCCGGTTGCCGTGGCTTTTGTGCAGAAAGTTGAGCTTCCGCTGCTCGGCCGGGGTAAAGAAGAGCACCGGCCGCGCCCCCCGCTCGATCACCCGGCCCACCAATTCGTCCAACTGCCGCTGGCTCAGGCCCCGCCCCTCGCCGCCGGACAGATCGACCCCCACGGCGTTGCGGGCGTTTTCCTCGTCCAGGTACCGGCTCCGGGCCTGGGCTGCCCGTTCCGCCTCCACCGCCCAACGGGTGGGGGAAAGTTCCTCCAGGCCGATCAGGCGCAAGAGCCCCAGGTACTGTTCGCCTTCGTAGGTATCGCCCACCCTGGGCACCACCTCGAGGTTGAAAGCCCTCAGGCCGGGGCGCCGGAAACCCAGGCGGAGACGGGACCCGCTACCGGCGCACAGCCAGGCCAGGCGGTAGCTGCAATCGGCGCCCAGACACAGGGCCAGGTCAAACTGCTCTTCCTGCAGGCGCTGCCGGACGGCCTCCATTTCCGGGCTGCCCACCGGCCGGCCCAGGGGCGCGGCCAGCACCTGGTCGGCATAGGGCAGTTGGCCGGCGACCCCGGCTCTGGCATCGCCGACCAACAAGCAGATCCGCGCCTTGGGGTAGCGCTGGCGCACCGCCCGGCAGACCGGGGCGCCGATGACCAGACCGCCCACCCGGTCGTTGGGCGCCACCAGAATCCTGGCCGCCTCCCCCAGCTCCCTGAACACATCGACGGCAACCTCTGGCACGGCCTCCTCCCGCCGCCACCACCGCGAAGTCCGCTCCCAGAAGGTGCCATTTAACCAGGCCGCGTTCACTCCAGGCGCGCCTACCAGAACCGGGCTTCGGCCTTGGCCACCTGCGCCAGCTTGGCGGCGTCCTGGGCACCGAAACGATGGAGGCGGTCGCTGACCAGCAGCCCTTTCATCAGAATGCTGTAGAGGTCTCTGGAAGCAGAGGATTTTGGCGCTTCTAGCAGCACGGGACGGCGGCGCTCGCAGGCTTCGAGGATCGCCTCGTCGCTGCGTACGTACCCTACGTAGTCCATCCTCACGGAGAGGTACTCCTGGACCAGGTCGAGAAAGCGGTGCACCTCCTCGACGTGGCGGCGCCGGCGCACGCGGTTGAGCAGGAGGCGGGGCCGGAAGGTGTTGAGGAGGTTCTCGGCCTCCAGGCCCGCCTGGGGATCGGCTTCGCCGATCATCTCCACCAGGGCGCAGATGCGCCCGGTGCGGCGGCCGGACTGTTTGGCGAACTGGTTGATGACCTCTTTGATCTCCTCGCGCTTGGTGAATCGCCGCCTGAGCTTGCGGTATACGGTGTTCTTGATGAACCCGTATGCGTCCACCCGTGCCTGGGGCTCGGGGGTGCAGACCACGATGCCCTGATTGGAAAGGGCGAAAAAGTCGAGGGTGTTGTACGCCGAGCCAGCCCCCAGGTCCACCAGCACGTAATCGGCGTCGAGGGATTGTATATGCCGGATCAACCGCTCCTTGGCCAGATAGGAGAGATTGGCCGCTCCCACCAGTTCGTTGCCCCCGCAGATCAATTTCAGGTTCTCGGTCGGGGTGGGCAGCAGCACCTCCCGCAGGGAACGGATCTCGCTGGTGAGGAAACTGCCAAGGCTGCGGGGAGGTGAGATCTGGTTGAAGAAGAGATGGAGGTCCGCCCCACCCAGGTCGCCGTCCACGAGAATGACCTTGTATCCCAGCAGGGCCAGGCCCACGCCCAGGTTGGCGGTCAGGGTGGACTTGCCCGTCCCTCCCTTGCCGCCGGCGATGGGCCAGATGGTGGTGGCCGGCACCTGGCCGTTGAGCAGAATCAGATCCGTGTCCGATTCTGGCTCCCGTTCCAGCTCTACCTGTGCGCTCATGATCTGCCGTTACCGGGCATAAAAAGGCAACCGCCGCAGGCAGTCCCGCGGTCCCCCAACACTTGGGGAAAGGGATCACGTGCCGGCTGGAACTCTTACCCCGTCAAGGGGCTAGTATAGTTCGCCTATCGGCGGCCTGTCAAGTGGATTGTCGGCTGCACTCCTGGTTTTGACCGGGGAAGGGACGGCCGCCCCGCCGTCCCTATTGTTAGATCGGCAGGTCTAGCCGAGGTTTTAGGATATACTGCGGCCCCAGCCCCGGAAGGAGCGCCCTTTGTCCCCAGCTGTCACCAGGGATTTCACCGCCACCACCTTTGTGGTCCGCGGCCAGCACACCTTGCTGCTGTGGCACAACAAGGTGGGGGCCTGGCTGCCCCCCGGCGGCCATATCCACCCCGGCGAGCTTCCCGAGGAGGCCGCCTGCCGGGAGGTGCTGGAGGAGACCGGACTGGCGGTGGAGCTTCTGGGCCGGGAGGAAGAGTGGGGCAAGGTGAGGGTGCTGCGCCAGCCGGTTTGTATCCTGCTGGAGGACATCGGGCCGGGGCACCAGCACATCGACCTCATCTACTTTGGCCTGGCAAGCTCCGGCGAACCGCGCCTCAACCCGCGGGAAAGTTCAGCGCTGCGCTGGTGCTCCGACGCCGATTTGGAAGACCCCCAGATCGCACCGGACATCCGCATCCTCGGCCGCCGGGCCATCGCCGCCTTCGCCCCCCTCCCCCAGACCTAGAACATGGCCAGGACCGCCTTCTATTTTCACCCCGAGTTCCTCGAACACCAGGGCGGGGCCAACCACCCCGAATGCCCTGAAAGGTTGGTGGCCATCATGGACACCTTGGATCGGGAGGGGCTGCTGGACCAGTTGGGGGTGCGACAGCCGGGTCCGGCCCCGGTCGAAAGCCTGACCCGCATCCATTCCCCTGCCCACGTCGAACACCTCGCCAGGCTCAGTAGCCTGGGGCGCCTGGTGGCCATCGGGCCCGACACCGGTCTCAACCCATCTACCTTCGGAGCCGCCTGCCTGGCGGCCGGGGCAGCGGCCGAGGCCATCGACGCGGTGATGGCCGGCGAGGTCAACAATGCCTTCTGCGCCGTGCGCCCACCCGGCCACCACGCCGAGCGGGAGCAGGCGATGGGCTTCTGCTATCTCAACAACGTCGCCATCGGGGCCCGCCACACCCAGGAACGCCACGGCCTGTCCCGGGTGGCCATCCTCGACTGGGACGTCCACCACGGCAACGGCACCCAGCACAGCTTTGAGGAAGACCCCTCGGTCTTCTTCTTCAGCATCCACCAGTTCAGCCCCTTCTTCTACCCCGGCACTGGAGCGGCCCACGAGCAGGGCCGGGGGCCTGGGTTGGGTTATACCCTCAATGCCCCCGTGCCGCCGGGGGCCACGGACGCCGATTTCCTGCGGGTCTTCCGCCAGGTGCTGCGCCCGGCCATCGACCGCTTCCGCCCCGAGCTCATCCTGCTCTCCGCCGGCTTCGACGCCCACCGGGACGACCCCCTCGGGGAGTTGGAACTGAGCGCCGAGGGTTTCGCCGAACTGACCGCCGAGGTGCGCCGCATGGCCGAGGACCACTGCCAGGGGCGGCTGGTCTCCCTGCTCGAAGGGGGCTACGACTTCACAGCCACCGCCGCTTCGGTGGCCGCCCACCTGAGAGTGTTGATGTCATAGGGCCTGTCTGAAAAGTCGCTTTTAGGCCCAAGCCCGAGCGAAAGCGGTGCGGGCAAGGCGCCCGAAGCAGGCGTATTGAACCTCAAATACGCCGAATGAGGGCAACGCAGAACGCGCCGCTTGCAGCCGGGCGACGCCAGAATGGAGTTTGCAGACAGGCCCTAGGGTTTGGTGAAGGTGTGGATATCGACCCGGTGTTCGAGGGCCTTCCACTGCACGGGCAGGGTCTCGACCTGGTGGCCGTAGCCCTGTTGCTCCAGGATGGCGACAAAACGGCGGGCCGCCGGCCGCTGAGGATCGGCCAGGAAGAAGGAACCGCCGGGCAGCAGCAGGTGGTGCAGCACCTTGCACAGGAAGGGGTGGTTCTGCGCTTCGTACACCACGTCCGAGGCCACCATGCAGGCCACCGGCGGGCCGGCCGGCTCCCGCCAGTCGAGGTAGGCGATGCCGTGGTTTTCCCCCACCCCGTTGGCCCTGGCGTTGAAGCTGGCAAAGGCCAGGGCAGTCTCGACGTAATCGGTGGCCTCCACCTGCCAGCCAAGCATGGCCAGGGCCACCCCCACCAACCCCACCCCGCAACCCAATTCCCGCGCCCCTTCGGAGGGGGCGCCGGGCCGCTGCTCCCAGAACCATCGGGCCAGTCCCACGGAGGAGGGCCACAATTCAGCCCAGTAAGGGAAGCGCTCGGGGCGCGGTCCCAGCCGCGCTTCCTGGGCTATCATCCGGTCCAGCAGGGCATAGGCGTCCACCACCTCGGTCATGCGCAGTGCCCGGCCTTCTTCCAGGACCACCTCGGTCTCCCGGGTGCTGAAGCGGGCGAGGATGCGGCGCAATTGGCGGTTGGTGTAGTGCTTCAGGGGCATGGCCGCTGCGCCCCAGTACCTCTCACAGCTTGCCCTCGGCTTCCAGCCGCTGCTTAACCACGGCGATGGTCTCGTTGTTCCGCTCCACCGTGTGGTTCCCCTCCCCGCGGTGCAGGCCCGGCGGGAAGAAGCGCTCCTGGTAGAGGGGGTACGCCTCGCTGCGCAGGTGGGCCAAGGGCTGATGCCCCATCCGCCGCTGCCGCTCGTGGCGCAGCGCAGCGATGTCGATGGGGGCCACGACGATCTTCTCCCCCGGACCCGGATCGGCCTGGGCGAGGAGCCGGCCCTCGAAATCCACCGCCATGCTGCCCCCCGGCCAGGAAAAGGGACCATAGTGATTCAGGGAAGCCCCCTGGTTGGCGGCCACCACGTAGGCGGTATTCTCCAGGGCCCGGCAGCGGTTCACCACCGTCCACCAGTCCATGGGCGGGGTGGCCCCCCAGGGGTCCATGTACGCCGAAACCCGCAAGAGCACCTCGGCGCCATTGGCAGCCAGTTGCCTGAGGGCCTCGGGGAAGAGCCAGTCGTAGCAGATGGCAGCCCCCAGATTGCCGATAGGGGTGCGGGCCACCGGGAACAACTCCTCCTCGTACCCTTCCAGGTCGTGGGGGCTGGTATGCACCTCCCAGGGCAGCCAGGGGTTCACCTTGCGGTACTTATACCACATCCCCTCCGGCCCGATCAGGCAGCTGGTGTTGAAGACCCGCCCCGGCCAGCGGGGGTCCTCTTCGAGGAAGCTGGCAGTCTGGATGTAGACCCCCAGCTCCTTGGCTTTGGCCTGGTAGCGCTCGGTGTGTTCGTTGGGGATGGGCAGGGTAAGCTTGGCCAGCAGGCCCTGTGCCGTGGGGTACACCGGGGCGGCGTGGCCGAATTCGGGGAACACCAGGAGCTTGAGGTCCATGAAGGGTCCATACCCGGCCACCGCCATGTCGATCATCTCCAGCATCCTCCCGGTATTGCGACCGATCCCGGCCCGGTCGAGGGGATTGGGCTGGTCCACCTGGCAGGCCGCCGCGGCGTAGCGCAGCATGGCTAGAGCTGCCCTCCGGAGTCGGCCTTCTTGGTTTTCCACTGCTTCACCCGTCCCCGGCGCACCCGCACCAGTTCGGCCACCACACTGACGGCGATCTCCTCCGGAGTGTCGGCCCCGATGTTCAGTCCCACCGGGGCGTACACCGCCTCCAGCCGGCCCCGATCGGCGCCCCGACCGGCGAGGCGCTCCCACATCAGCAGCTTCTTGCGCTCGCTGCCCAACATGCCCACGTACTGGGCTGGGGTGCGGATGGCCTGCTCGACCACCACCTCGTCGTGCTCGTGGCCGCGGGTGGCGGCGATCAGGTAGGACCGGTTGTCGATGGGCAGTTGGGTGAAGACCTGGTCGAAGGGGGCCACCACGCACCGGTGGGCCGCAGGGTGGCGCCGGGGGTTGGAGAACTGGGCCCGGTCATCGACCATCACCACCTCGAAGCCCACCTGGGCGGCCAGCCGGCAGACCTGTCCCCCCACGTGTCCTCCCCCGAAGATGTAGAGCAGTGGAGACGGCAGGTAGGGCTCGATGAACAGTTCAGCCCCAGTCGCTCCCCCCAGGGCGGGTGCAAGGGCCTGCAACTGTGATTCGCCCTGGTCAAGGGCCAGGACCGCTTCGGCCTGGGCCGCAGCCCACTGGTCCAGTTCAGGGGTGCCCAGGACGCCCAAGGGGTCCTGGCCAGGCGCCACCAGCATTCGCGGTACCTGGGTTTGGCCCGGAACCAGCAGCCCCACCAGGGCGCATGACCGCCGCTCCAGCCTGGCCCGGTGCAGGGCGGTAAAGACCTCCTGCCTCGCCACGGGCTCGGTGAGAATGCGCAGGCTGCCGCCGCAGTTGAGTCCCCCCTCCCCGGCCTGCTCCTCGGTCAGGGTGAAGCGGCTCAACTCGGGCCGTTGCGTCCGGATCACCTGTCCGGCCAGGGTGAGGATCTCGGCTTCCAGGCACCCCCCCCCGATGGTGCCCATCACGGTCCCGTCCTCGCCGACCAGCATCTTGGCCCGGTCGCTCATCGGGATGGATCCGCTGCTCCAGACCAGGGAGGCCAGGGCCGCCCGGCGCCCAGTAGTCCCCAGCGCGGCCAACGCCGCCAATACCTCATCCATGTTCCGTCCTCGGGTAACGTTTCAGCGCCCGCTCGTAATCGGCTGGGGTGTCCAGGTCTTCAAGGGCCCCAGGCTCCGCCACCGGCACCTCCAGGGTATCGGCTGCCTGGGCTCTGGTGAGGGTGTTGAGACCCTGATCCGGGGGGAGGGCTAGAATCTGCTGGGTATAAGTGTCGCGGATGTACAGGGGATGCCCGCGTTTCCCCCCGTAGGTGGGGATGAGGATGCCCTGGGGCGAAAGCCGGGCTGCCCCCAGCAGGGGCTCCAGCACCCCCACCAGCACAGGCTGGTCCCCCAGGCAGATCAGGTGCGCGGGGGCCGGGCCGGCGCTGCGGATGCCGCACTGCACCGATGTTATCATGCCGGCGCGGAAATCCGGGTTGGACACCCACTGTACCGGCCGGTCCCCCAGGGCGGCGACCACCTCTTCCCCCCGGAATCCCACCACCACCACCACCCGTTGCAGGTGGCCAAGGAGTTGGTCCACCACCTGCTCGATCAGGGTGCTCGAACCCAGGGACAACAACTGCTTGAAGGCGCCCATCCGGGTGGCCTGACCCGCGGCCAGGACAATGGCGGCCGGGGCAACAGGTTTGCGATCTTCCATGTTGAGGAGATTCTAACCGGGCACCGCCGGGGTGTCAACCGCCGGCCCCGGCCACCGCCCCGCTGGACCAGGCCCACTGGAGATTGTACCCCCCCAGGTCGCCGTGGACGTCGAGGATCTCCCCGGCCAGGAAGAGACCGGGGACCCGCCGCGATTCCAGGCTGGCGGGGTCCACCTCGCCGGCACCCACCCCGCCGATGGTCACCTCGGCGTGGTCGAAATCCCGCGCCTGGCTCACCTGCACCGGCCAACAGGTCAGGAGCTTTGCCAGCTCCCAGCGCTGCGCCTTGGAGACCTGGGCCACGGCCTGACCGCCGGGCATCCCCAGCCGTGCCAGCAGAGGCCCCACCAAGCGGGCGTGGAGCAGGCCGGTGAAACTGAAGGCCAGGCTGCGGCGGGGATGGCGGTCCCAGCGCTCCTTGAGCAACTGACCCACCGCCTCGGGCGCCGAGCCGGGGAAGAGGTTGATCTCCAGCACCTGCGGCCCCTGCACCAGCAGGGGCACCACCCTGGCACTGAGGTTGAGGATGGTGAATCCAGAAAGTCCGTACGGGGTGAAGAGCAGATCGTCGGTGTCCGCCGCCCACTGGCCCCGTCCCAGGGGAGCCCGCACCTGGGCCCAGACCTTCACCCCCTGGGCCGGGCGCAGATACTCGTCGGGGCTGACCAGGGGCACCAGGCCCGGTTGCAACGGGGTGAGCTGGTGGCCGAAACCCCGCGCCAGTTCCTGGCCGCTGCCATCGGCCCCCATCTTGGCGGCGCTGACCCCGCCGCTGGCCAACACCAGTTTGCGGCCTTCCCAGCGTCGGCCGTCCTCGGCCCGAACCACAAACCCCGCCCCCTCGCAGACGGCCCGCCTGATCTTTGCTCCCAGGCAGACCTCCACCCCCAGTTCCCTCAGGTGTTCTTCGAGCAGGTCCACCACAGCCTGGGCCTGGTCCGAAACCGGGAAGAGCCGGCCGCGCTTCTCCTCCTTGAGTTCCAATCCCAGCCCGGCGAAGAAGTCCAGGGTGCGCTGCAGGGGGTAGGCGCCGAGGACCTGGCGGACCAGGCGCGGCTGAGGGGTGTGGTAGTGGGCCAGGTTGCCGGCGTCGCGGTTGCTCAGATTGCAGCGGCCATTGCCGGCGATGAGCACCTTGCGGCCCAACTGGGCGTTGCCCTCCAGCAGTGCCGTCCGATGCCCTGTCCCGGCGCTGTGGATGGCGGCCATGATGCCCGCCGCCCCGCCCCCCCCCCCCAGGGGGGCCCAAGCGCCCGCCGCGGCCAAGGTCGTGTAGCTTCCCCCTCAGCCCAGGCTCGCCAGCACCTGGGCCACATGTCCATCGACCTTGACCTTGCGCCACTCCCCGGCCAGCCGGCCCTGCTCGTCGATCAGGAAGGTCGAGCGCTCCACCCCCATGTACTTCTTACCGTACATGCTCTTCTCCTGCCAAACCCCGAAGGCTTCGATGGCCTGCCGCTGGGGATCGGCCAGCAGGATGAAGTTCAGCCCATACTTCTCGCGGAAGCGCTGGTGACTCTTGGCCGTATCCGGGCTGATGCCCACCACCACTGCGCCGGCCCGCTCAAAATCAGGCTGGCTGTCGCGGAAATCGCAGGACTCCCTGGTGCAGCCGGGGGTATCATCCTTGGGATAGAAGTAGATTACCACCTTCCGGCCGCGGAAATCGCGCAAACTCACGGTTTTCCCCTCCGCGTCGCTGAGGGTAAACTCGGGGGCCTTTTCACCGATCTCAACCATCAATCCCTCCTTGTCGGTTCAACCCTTTGCCTCAGCCGCGGCCCTCACTCAAGCGGCAAAGTGGTCCCAGCCCCTGGGGTCCAGCAAGCGGACCGACCCGTCCGCCCCCACCAGCTCCAAGCGGCCCACCTCCCCGGTCAGCACGCCGATCTGGTGCAGGGGCACCTTCCCCCATTCCGCGGCCCAGTCCAGCACTGCCCCCGCCTTTTCCTGGGGACAGGTGAGGAGCAGTTCGTAGTCGTCGCTGGGGCCCAGGACCCAGGCGAGGGGGTCCTGGCCCAGGGCCGCGCCCGCGGCCCGCAGCGCCGGGCTTTGGGGCAGCCGTTCGGTCCACAGCCGCGCCCCCACCCCACTTGCCCGGCACAGATGGGACAGATCCCCCGGCAGCCCGTCGCTCAGGTCGATGGCCGCGCTAAGCAGACCACCCGCGACCAAGGCCCTCGCCTCGGCCACCCGCGCCCGCGGCGCCAGGTGGGCATCCACCAGCGGCCCCGCCGCGGCCCCGCCGCGCCGCAGCAGGGCCAGCCCCGCGGCGGCCTGACCGGGGTACCCGGTGACCATGATCGCGTCACCCTGGTGCGCCCCATCACGGCGCAGCGCCCGGCCCAGGGCCACCTCCCCGATCAGAGTGAGGGAGATGAACTGGGCCCCATCCACTCTGGTTATATTTCCCCCAGCCAGGCCGGCCCCCCAGGGCCGGAGGGCCTCGGTAAATCCCCGGTACCAGTCCACCACCTCGGCTGCGGCCGTGTCCCCGCGCAGGCCCAGGGCCGCAAAGGCGTACCGGGGCTGGGCCCCCATGGCCGCCAGGTCGCTGAGGTTGACCTCGATGGCCCGCCGGCCCAGGGCAGCGCCCCGCAGGAACTGGGGGAGGAAATGCCGGCCTTCGAGCAACACATCGCAGGTGACGGCCCACTCCACCCCAGCAGAGGGCCGGAGCAGGGCCGCATCGTCGCCGATGCCCAGCACCAGCCCCGGGGGCCGCCCCTCCTCCCCTATCACCTGGTGCAGGCGCTCGATGAGGCCAAATTCCCCCACCTCCGCCACTGTCTCCATCCGGGAACCTCGTTTTCGGGGGGAAAAATATACGCTCCTGGCCGACCTCCTCCAAGCCGGAGCGGTTGCGTATCCCGCGTCCGGATACGTTTTTTAGCAGTCCATTTCGCGAAAGGACGCCGCCGATGAAACTCGGCCTGGTAGGTTATCCCCAGGTGGGAAAGCGCTCCCTCTTCCGCCTCCTCACCGGACAGGAACTCAACAAGGCCGGCGTGGGCCTGGCCAGGGTCCGCGATCCGCGCTTCGACTGGCTGGTGGAATTCTACCAGCCGGCCAAGATCACCCCGGCCCAGCTCGAATTCGCCCTGATCCCCGACCTGGAGGAACAGGGCAACGCCGAAGCCTTCAAGGGTCTGGAGAAGGTGGACGTGGTCTGCCATCTGGTCCGGGCCTTTGCCGATGAAGCGGTCTTTCACCTGGCCGGCTCCGTGGACCCCAGGCGCGATGTGGGCCGGCTGGAGGAGGAATTGCACCTGGCGGACCTGCTCTTCATCGAGAAGCGACGCGAGCGGTTGCAGAAGGAGCGCAAGCTCAAGGGAGAGGGACCCAAGGCCGCCCAGGAGGAGGAGTTGCTGGGCCGCTTCCAGGCCCACCTCGAAGGCGGCCATCCCCTGCGCACCCTTTCGCTGGGCGATGAGGAGACCCGGCTCATCGCCAGCTATCCCTTCCTCACCCTCAAACCCCTGCTGGTGGTGCTCAATCTGGGCGAGGACCAGCTGGGGAATATGGGCCTGATCGGGGAGTTGCGGGCGGGATTCGCCGGCCTGGGCTGCGAGTGGGTGGCGGTGTCGGCCCGGATCGAGGAGGAACTGGCCCAGCTCGATCCCGAGGAGCGCCGCGCCTTCCTTACCGAACTGGGCCAGGAGGAACCTGCCCTGGACCGGCTGACCAGGGTGTGTTATCAGGCCCTGGGCCTCATCTCCTTCTTCACCGTGGGCGCCGACGAGGTGCGGGCCTGGACCATCCGCCAGGGTGCCCTGGCCCCCCAGGCCGGCCGGGTCATCCACTCGGACATCGAGCGGGGCTTCATCCGCGCCGAGGTGATGAAGTACGCCGACCTGCATTCGCTGGGGAGCGAACAGAAGGTGAAGGAGGCGGGCCGCTGGCAGCAGAAGGGCCGCGACTATGTGGTGGAGGACGGGGACATCTTCCACTTCCTCTTCAAGGTCTGAGCGTCTTCCGGCCCCAGCGGTGGGCGCGTCCCTTCCACGAAAACCGCCCAACCACCCCCAGCAACCCGACCAGCACCAGGTAGAAGGGTTGCCCCAATGCCCAGGCCGGGAAGAAGCGGCGCAGATCCTTTCGGCCAAAGAAGGCGGTGGCCCGCCAGCACAGCAGGACCTCGGCCAGCGTCTTGCCCAGCCACGCCGCCCCCCCCACCCCCGCCCCCGCCCACCCCACCAGGACCAGCACTGGCCCCAGGGCCAGCAGCAGATTGGCCCCAAAAACCCCGGCGATGTAGGCGAAAAACCCCCGGTTGAGGAGGAACTGGTACGGGGCATTGGAGGCCCAGCGGGCCCGCTGCCCCAGGAGGGCCTTCCAAGATGGGGCCGGGGGATGAACCACGTGCGCTTCAGGGTCGGTGGCGAAGCGTATCTGGCCCTTCCCCAGCTTGCGCACCAGTTGCAATAGCAACACATCGTCCCCCGAGGCGCGGTCAGCAACCAGGGCGTAGCCGCCCACCCGGGCAAAGACCTCGGCCTGGTACGCCAGGTTCTGCCCCGAGGCGGCCAGAGCCCCCCCCTGCGAGGCGCTGCCCAGGGCCGCCCCCATCAGGTGGAGGAAGTCCAGGGCCTCGAAGCCCTCGCGCCAGCCCCTGATCTCCCCGGCCCGGCCGATCTGGGAAAACCCCACCACCATCGCCACCCCAGGGCCGAAGCCGGCGGCCATGCCCCCCACCCAGCCGGGGGGCACGCGGCAGTCAGCGTCGGTGGTGAGGATGAGTTCCCCCCGGGCCGCGGCGATGCCCTGGGTCAGGGCTGCCTTCTTGCCGGCGCCTGTGGATTGGAGGAGGGTCAGATTGGGGAGGGGGGCGGCCAGCACCTGGGCAGGGGTGCGGTCCATGGAGCCGTCGTCCACGATGACCACCTCCCACCGGGCGGCAGGGTAGGTCTGGCGGGACAGGTCCTCCAGCAGGCCGCCGATGCGGCCCTCCTCGTTGCGGGCCGCCACCACCACCGATACCTGGGGCTGCCCCTGTCCGGCAGGGACCTGGGGCCGGATGCCGCGGGTGAACCACCACAACCCGGCCACGTACGCCACGCCAAAGGCGGACAGCAAGACCTCGAAGCCCACCTGCCAGGCCCCGGGCGCCCCCCCCATCTCCCCGGCCCTGCCCCGTTCAGCCGCGCAGTTCGTTGACGAGAGAGAACATGCCCCGGTACCCCTCGGAGCAGTTCCGGCACATCTCGATGCCCAGCCGGTCGTCCAGCAGGCGCCGGCGGAAATCCATGTACGCGCGGCCCCGCCAGATCCGCTCGAATCCCTCGCCGGAGAAGGCCTGGCCCAACTCGAACTCCACATCCTTGTCGAAGCAGCAGGGAGCCACTGCGCCATTCCAGTTGACCATCGAGCTGTACCACAGCACCTTGCAGCCCCTGGCCGGCTGGCCCTTGACCACCAGTTCGCCCGGCCGGGCTTCGTACCGCCTGAATTCCTCGGCCTCGGGCAGGAAGCGCTCGGCCTCCTCCTGGGTATAGACCTGGGCGGTCTTGACCAGGAACTTGTCGGCTCCCAGCTCCCTGGCCAGTTTGGCGGCCTGTTCGAGGTCTTCCTGGTTGTGCCTGAAGACGATGAACTGGAGGTTGATCAGCGGTGTGGACCGGCCCAGCTCCCTCTTGGCCTCCGCCAGCAGCCGCACCCCGGCGAAGACCCGCTCGATCTTGCCGCCCACCCGGTAGCGGGCGTAGGTCTCCTGGTCCACCCCGTCGAGGGAGACGATGATCTCGTCCAGACCCGCCTCCACCAGGGCCCGGGCCTGCTCGGGGCTGCGGATGTAGTGGCCGTTGGTGCTGGTCAGGGTGGGGATGCGGTGCTGGCGGGCATAGCGCACCATCTCGACGAAGCAGGGATTGATGAACGGTTCTCCCTGGTTCCACAGCATCAGCAGGAAGAGCCTGTCTCCCACCTGGTCGATGAGCCGGCGGTACGCCTCCAAGTCCATCATGCCGCGCGGCCGGGTCATCTGCCCGTTGCCCGAGGGGCAGAGCGGGCACTTGAGGTTGCAAAAGTTGGTGGGCTCGACCATCAGCATGAAGGGCTGACCCCACACCACGGGCCGGCGCAGTAGCCAGGACAGCCCCATGGAACTGAGCACCTTGGCGGCATTCCACAACCGGGTCCAGGTGAAGGCGTACCCGTACCGCTCTAGGTACCGGGGAAGGGCGCGCGGATCGATGAGAAAGGCCATCACTCGTCCTGGGGAAGCACTATTTCCAGCGGAACCAGCCCAGCCGGCCGGCCAGGGTGAAGCAAAGGACGTATGGAATATACACTAGTTCGAGGATTGGCAAGAGCCACAGCAAGCCCCTTTCGGCGGGGCGCCGGGCATAGCGGGCCAGCAGGGCTAGATCAGCCAATCCTTTTGCCAGCCAAACCACCAGGAACAGGGCGCTGCCCCCCCCCAGCAGCAGGTGCAACACCCCCAGGCTCAGCAACAGGTGAAAAAGGTACACCCCCGCTCCCAGGAGCAGGGCCGGCCCCCGGTAATGCCCGGCCTTGGCGGCGTGTCGCAGCTTCTGGTGCAGCACCCCCCGCCAACTTGCCGGGGGCGGGTCGCAGTCCACCTGGATCGGGTTGGGCACCACAGCCCAGGCCGTGCCCCCCACCAGGCGCATGAAATACACGTCGTCCCCGCCAACCAGGTGGCCGATGCGGCTGAACCCTCCCACCTCCTCGTACACCTGTCGGCGGTAGGCCAGGTTTCGCCCGGTACAGGAGAGGGCTCGGCCCCAACCGGCGCTGCCGGCCCCCAGGGCACCGATGGCCAGGTTGTCCAGGGCCAGCAACCGCTGGCCCAGTCCCCGGATCGGTCGGGGAAAGGCGTGGCCGATGACCAGGCCCACCCCAGGACCAAAGAGGCGGACCGTGTTGCTGATCCAGTCTGCCGGGGGCTGGCAATCGGCGTCGGTGAAAAGCAATAACTCCCCCCGGCTGTGGGAAATGCCGGCGGCCAGGGCGCTTTTCTTGGGGCAGCGGTACTGGGGCTGGCTGGGGGCGGCCACCAACTGGAGGCCAGGCCAACCCGACGCAGCAACTAGCTGGGCGGTGCCGTCGCTGGAGCGGTCGTCCACCACCACCACCTCCCACTCGCCAGGGTACTCCTGGGAGCGCAGGGCCCCCAAGCAGGCCCCGATGCTGGCCTCCTCGTTGCGGGCGGCCACCACCACGCTGACGCTGGGCAGATCGAGGAGTGGGGCGGGGCCGGCCCGGCGCAGGCCCAGGTTGAGCCACACCAGAGCCCCCAGGTACACGCCCCCGGTCAGGAGCAGCAATCCCTCAATAGCCCCCATCCGCCCTCAGCGCCAGCCGTAACTCAGGTCGAAGGAGAAATGCCCCTGCCCTCCCTGCCCGTACCCGGTGCGATTGCGCAGCGCCACCCCGCTCCCCCACCGGGGCGGCAGGGGCACCCCCTCGCCCCACTCGTACCCGTATCCCGCCCTAACCTGGAGACGCCCCTGCCCCCGCCAGCGCAACTCCCCTTCCAGCAAGGTGCGCCGACCCACCTGGCCGGCCAGGAAGGTCTTGCTCTGGTTCTCGTCCCCTGGCCGCCAGCCCAGGTGCAGGTCTCCCCCCACGTTGAGGATGGTGCCGTCCTCCTGCAATATATTATCCCCGTGCCGGGTGCGGCTCAGGCCCAGGCCGGCCTCCAGGCCGGCGGGGAAGCGCCGGCGGGCCTGCAACTGCCAGCGGTCGCTGTTGGGGCCCAGGCTGTGGCCCAGGGGCGCGTCGAAATGGCGATAGGTGTTGATCGGGAACTTGTGGGTGTAGATCCAGGGCTCGATGCGCACGTATTCGGCCTGCAGCTCGGTGTCGGTCAGGCCCAGGGGGTTCACCCACAGGCCGCCGGCCTGGAAGGAAAACTTGTTGGCGAAGTCACTGCTGAAGATCCGCGCCTTCTTGAGGTCGTCTACCACGTAGGCGAAATAGGCCCGCACCCCGCCGCCGGGATGGAAGTCCGCGTCGAGGCCCATCAGCACATTGTCCTTGTCCCCCAGGTAGCTCTGTGCCGCCCAGTAGAACATCAGCGGGTTGAGGTAGGCCGCTTCGAGGCCCCGGTCGCCGTAGATCACCATCTCCTCGAAACCCAGGTCCAGCCAGGGGGTCACCGCCACCTCCAGGCGATGGGCGGCCAGGTGTTTCTCCCTTTCGAGGGTGCGGGCGGTGTGGTTGACAATGTACGAGGCGTCCAGGTCCCCGTCCCCCCCACACAGCGGGGAATCGGGCCGGTCCGGGCAGGGGCGGAGAAACCCGGTCACGCTGACCAGCTTGAAAGCGCCGTACTTGGCCCGCAGCCGGATCAGGTCGAAGGAGGGGGCGTTGTTGCTCAGTCCGAGGTTGTCCACCGGGGCCGGCCCCCAGCTCAATTCGTCCTTGCCCGCCTCCAGATCCAGCCAGCTCCAGGAGAAGGTCAGGTACGCGCGGCCCTCGTGGTAGTCGGTCACCCCGCCCTTGAGCTGGGGCAGTTCCAGCCGGCGCTCGTACACGTCGTCCCGCAGGTAGTAGCGGCGGTTGCCCTGCTCGCGGGTCTGGGAGAAGGAGAGGCGGAAGCCCACCCGCTCCATAAAATCCCCCTGAACCACCCCGCCCACCTGGTTGCGGAACACCCGCTCGCGCTCCCGGCGGCCCCTGCCGGTAAACAGGTCGCTCTGCTGCCGGAACAACCCGTCCACCCAGAACTGCCCCTGGGGACTCTGGTAGTGGTACCCTCCGGGTCGCCCCTCCCTGCCCATCTCGGCCAGGAGCTGGTCCAGTTGCCGCCTGTCCACGGCCGAAAGCGCAAGCCCCTGTTTGGCCGCCTGCTCGACGGCGGCCCCCATCCGGGCCATCTCGTCCCGGCTGAGGGGCTTGATCCCATCCCCGATGCCGCGCAGCACCCCCCGCGCCTCGAAACGCTCGACAAAACCGTACCCCCAGTGGTCCAAGGGCACGTTCACCGAAGGGTCTGCCCAGGCCCCCCCGCAACAGCTCAGCAGCAGGGCCAGTGCGCTTGACAGTTTTTTTAACTTCACCTAGGTTTTTCCCCCTAAGGAAAATATGGCGATGAGCAAGATAGCACAGATCCTGGCCCGCGAGCTGCTCGACTCCAGGGGCAATCCCACCGTGGAAGTGGACGTGCGACTGGCCAGCGGTCACCTGGGCCGGGCCGCGGTCCCCTCCGGCGCCTCCACGGGTGAGCACGAAGCCCTCGAACTGCGCGACCAGGACCAGGCCCGGTACCTGGGCAAGGGCGTGCTGAAGGCAGTGCACAACATCACCACCCAGATCGCCCCGGCCCTGACCGGGGTGGAGGCTTCCGACCAGGCCCTGGTGGACCAGAAGATGATCGCCCTGGACGGAACCCCGGACAAGAGCCGCCTGGGGGCCAACGCCATCCTCGGGGTGTCGCTGGCCTGCGCCAAGGCCGCCGCCGCCGGCGCCGGCCTGCCCCTGTACCGCTATCTGGGCGGGCCGAAAGCACGGGTGCTGCCTGTGCCGATGATGAACATCCTCAATGGCGGTTCCCACTCCGACAACAACGTGGACTTCCAGGAATTCATGGTCATGCCGGTGGGCGCCCCCTCCTTCCGCGAGGGGCTACGCGCCGGAGCCGAGATCTTCCATCAGCTCAAGGCCGTCCTCAAGGGCAGGAAGATGAACACCTCGGTGGGCGACGAGGGCGGCTTCGCCCCCAACCTCAGTTCCAACGACGAGGCCCTCGCGGTGATCGTCGAGGCCGTCGCCAAGGCGGGGTACCGTCCCGGCGAGGACGTGCTCCTGGCCCTCGACGTGGCCGCCAGCGAGTTGTACGCCGAAGGACGCTATACCTTCCGCTGGTCCGACAACCAGGCCCGCACCCCGGCCCAGATGATCGAGTACTACCAGGAGCTGAGTTCCCGCTACCCCATCATCTCCATCGAGGACGGCCTGGCCGAGGACGACTGGGAGCACTGGGCCCAACTCACCGAGGCGCTGGGCAAAAGGCTGCAACTGGTCGGCGACGACCTCTTTGTCACCAACACCGAGCGTCTCCGGCGGGGCATCGCCGCCGGGGTGGGCAACTCCATCCTGGTGAAGGTGAACCAGATCGGCAGCCTGACCGAGACCCTGGCGGCCGTCGAGATGGCCGAACGCGCCGGGTACACCGCGGTGATCTCCCATCGCTCCGGCGAAACCGAGGACACCACCATCGCCGACCTGGCCGTGGCCCTCAACGCCGGCCAGATCAAGACCGGCTCTGCCTCGCGCACCGACCGCATCGCCAAGTACAACCAGCTCCTGCGCATCGAGGAGGACCTGGGCACCCAGGCCCAGTATCTGGGCCGGGCAGCCTTCTACAACCTGCGGCACTAGCCCCTTTCAGACCAGGGGCGCCGCAGCCTGGGGCCGCAACCTGCGGCTCCACCAGCCCACCAGCCGCAGGCACAGTTGGCCGGCGGCCACCGCCCCCAGCAGGGCGATGCCGGCCTCCGAGGGCAAGGTGCGCAACAGGCCGGCGGCCAGGGCCAGGCCCACGTCGTCGAGGTCGAGGATGCCGGCGGGGACCTGGCGGTGGCCCCGGTGGGGCCGGTCGGCGGGCACGTACCGCACCTCCAGCCGGCTGCTGAGCCGGGAGGCCAGTCTCAGGGCCAGCACCAGCAGGGCCGCCCAGGTGAAAACCCCAAGATTCGCCCCCCCTCCCAACACACCCTCCCCGAGGAACCAGCCACAGCCGAAGAGCAGCCCGCTCTGGGCGAAACTGTAGCTCCTGGTCACGGTTTCGAGGACGTCCAGACGGCGCAGGGTGGCGTTGATCCACCAGGCTCCGGCCAGCAGCCCCACCCACAACGGCTCCAGGCCCAGGGCCGCGGCGATCCCCCCGCCCAGCAAAACCGCCCCGGCCAGCAGATAGCAGCGGACCCCCAGGGTGTGGGTGTCCCGGGTCGCCAGGTCAGCCAGCGCCCCGGTGGCGCACCCCAGGAGCGAGGCATAGAGGAGTTTGCCCAACTGGCCGTCCACCACCAAGGCACGGGGCACCAGGGACGAGGAGAGGAGGGGAAAGGGTTGGCCGTGCAACTGGCTGATCCCCAGCGCCGCCAGCAGCGCTCCACACAGGGCGGCCAGGGGGGGGCGGTTGGCCTGTTGCTCGGCGCCGGCGGCGGAGATGCCCACCATGCAGATGCCGCACACCACTTCGAGGGCCGCACCGCTCAGATAGATGGACCCTGCGGCGGGCAACTGGTTAACCAGGAAGGCTGCCAGGAGCACCACGGCCATCGCCAGACCCGCCTGTCCCCCTTCGATCACCAATCCCAGCAAGCGGTGTTGGTACTCGCGGCGCAGGTCGAAGCTACACCCGGCCGCCACTCCCACCAAGGCGCAGCAACAGACCAGCACCACCGCCAGGAGCGCGGCGAAGGCAGGGGCAAGTTGGGGGAGAAAGGTGTACCCGGAGATCACCCCGGCCAAGCCATAGTGCAGGCGCGGCGCCATCAGCGGGGCCAAGAAAGCGGCCTGAGGTTGCCTGGCCCATTGCGCCAGAGCCCGCAGGCCGGCGATGAGCACCAGGCCCAGACCGAAACGCCCCAGATCGAGGAGGTCGGGGGCTGTCATCCGCAGCGCCGGGGGCTAGAAGGGCAGGTCGTCGTCGGCCATGGGGCCGGGCGCAGGCCGGGGATCGGGGCCGCCCTGGCCTGCGCCGGCCGTTGGGGCCGGGTCGCTGTAACCGCCCTCGCCGCGCCCGTCGAGCATCTGCATGTCGTCGACCACGATCTCGGTCATGTACCTTTTCTGCCCGCTCTGGTCGTCCCAGGACCGGGTCTGGAGGCGGCCCTCGACGTAGATCTTGCTCCCCTTCTTGAGGTACTGGCCGGCGATCTCCGCCAGTTTGCGCCACAGCACCAGCCGGTGCCATTCGGTGCGTTCCTGGCGCTGGCCAGAACCTTTGTCGGTCCAACTCTCTGAGGTGGCCAGGCTGAAATTTGCCACCGGCACGCCGCTGGCCGTGTACTTGACCTCGGGGTCGGAGCCGATGTTGCCGATGAGGATGACCTTGTTCACGCCGCGGGACATAAGAGGGCTCCAGTTGGCGAAAGGTGCTTGGGGGGAACCCGCATGGCGGATTACAGCGGGGAACATATCTTAACACGACCCCGAAACCCCGTCAAGCGCCTCCCCCCCGGCCTTTGACACCGGCCAGCCGGCCCCTAAATTACCCCCATGCCCAACTTCAAACTGCTCTTTGTGGACGACGAGGCCGACTTCCTCAGCACCATCGAGGAGTTCTTCACCGGCCTGGGGTACACCGTATTCACCGCCACCAACGGACAACAGGGCCTCCTGCGGTTAAAGGAGCATCTGCCCGACGTCGTCTTCCTGGACATCTCCATGCCGCACATGGACGGCAGCGAGACCCTGCGCCTGATCCGCCAACTCGACCCCCGCATCCAGGTGATCATCGTCTCCGGGTACGCCTCAGAGGCCCTGGCCCGCGAACTGCTCGATGGGGGGGCGTACGATTTTTTCCAGAAACCCATCGACCTCATGCAACTCCAGCAGACCATCGAGCGTCTGGCGCTGCTCAAGGAACTGGCCGATCCCTGAACAGGACGAAGGCGTTTTAAGCGCCAGGACCACCGCTGGCGCCGAAACTCCTTGACTTTCCCAGGGCCCATTCTTATCCTAAAAAAAGACGTCGCCAAGACCGAAACGCCCCAGGGTCTCCCCCCTTGGCGCCCGGTTGTTCCGACACTGTCTGCCGGCTCGTTGCGCCGGTGTTTCACCGCCGCCCACTCCCCTGATTTCTCCTCGGCGCCACCGCACTTCCCACGATAAATATCGCGCTTCCAACCATCCCAATCCTGTGATTGCCGGGCAGGAGCCCCCTGGTTCCGCGGCGGTCCTTTGCATCCCAGGTAACGGCCATATGAACGGATCTCCCATCGTCGTTTTGGACATCGGCACCGCCAAGGTGCTCTGCATGGTCGGCGAGCAGCAGCCCGATGACAAACTCAAGATTCTCGGGATGGGCAGCAGCCCCTGCCGCGGCCTGCGTCGCAGCTCGATCATCGACATGCCCAAGGTGGTGGACGCCATCACCACCGCCGTCACCGAGGCGGGCCGTTCGGCCGGCCTCAAGATCACTGGCGCGTACATGGGCATGGCCGGCGAAAGTGTCTCCGTCCACACCAGTCACAGCACGGTGGCCATCTCCGGCACCTCCACCCCCATCGACGACAACGACGTGCAGCGGGGCCTGGCCGCCACCGAACAGGCGATGCCCGCCGGCAACGCCATCGTGCTCCACCGCTTCATCCAGAGCTATGCCGTGGACGGCGAATATGTCCAGAACCCCCTTTGGCTGCACGGCAATAAACTGGAGATCGAGACCCTCAGCATCCTGGCTGCCCGCCAGTCCTGCACCACCCTGCAGCGGGCCGCCGAGGAGGCGGGCGTCGAGATCGCCGGCTTCATCCACGAAACCGTCGCCGCTGCCTCAGCCCTCATCTCCCCCGACGAGCGGGAGATGGGTGTCGCCCTGCTGGACATCGGGGCGGGCACCTCGGACCTGGCCATCTTCCACGGGCAACTCCGCCACCTGGCCGAGATCCCCTTTGGCGGCGACGATCTGACCAAGGACCTGTCGGTGGTGCTCAGCATGTCCCCCCGCGAGGCCGAACAACTCAAGCAGTTGCACGGCTATGTTTGCAGCCGTCCCGAGGGGGCGGACCAGAACATCTCCTTCAACACCACTGCCGGCAGGCCCCACTCCATCAGCCACCACCAGCTCAAGGAGATAATCGAGGCCAGGCAGCAGGAGATCTTCGAGTTCGTGCGGCAGGAATTGGAGCGCAACAGCTATGGCAAGAAGCTGGCCGCCGGCCTCATCCTCACCGGCGGGGGGGCCATGCTCGAAAACATTGCCCAACTCGGCGAGGAGGTGCTCGGAGTGCCGGTGCGGCTGGGCTCGACCCAGGAGATGCTGACGGCCCCCGGCATGGAAGACCCCCAGTACGCCGCCGCCATCGGCCTGATCCGCTTTGCCCTCGACGAGGAGGCCCACGAGGCCGCCATGGCCCCGGTGCCGCAGTCGGGGAGGAAATTCCTCGACAAATTGGCGCGTATCTTCAGCTTCATGTGAGCCTTCAGGGTGGTTTGACAGGTCAGGAGCCGGCCGGCTATATTCATGCGCTGCGCCCCAGCCACCCTAGCTCAGTTGGTAGAGCAGCTCACTCGTAATGAGCAGGTCTCCGGTTCGATTCCGGAGGGTGGCTCCACGAAACAGGAAAGGCATCCGGGTTTCCCGGATGCCTTTTTACTATGGGGCCCAGCCGGTTGCCTTTGCCGCGCCCTTTATTGTATAATTGGAACAGTACCGCTTATCCCCAAGGACGGATGATGGACATCAAGGTGCTATTGACCCCCCAGGTGATCTCCTGCATCATCATCCTGGGTATGCTGGTCCTGACCATCCGCTCCATCCTTCTCTATACCCGCCACCTCGGGGAACTCCAGCCCCGCCTCCAGCACCTCGACCGCGAACTTACCAAACGCCTCGAAGGCATGGGCGACCAGCGCAAGGCCGTTGCCGAGTTGACCGCACTGGTCAGCCCCATGCAGGAGCGGGAGGCCGCCCTCCGCGCCTACTGCGACGAACTGCGGGGCCTCGAAGCCACGGAAGAGAAAAGGGCCCTGGCCCAGCAGCAGGCTTCCGAGGTGCAGAAGAAGGTCCGCATCTCCCGCAAGAAGATGGGCATCGACTGATCCCCCCCTCAGAGCCGGTAGAAGGCCGCCGCCGTCCCCCTGAAGAGTTGTTCCCGCTCGGCCTGGCTGGCCCCCCGCACCACCTCCTGGACCGTCTCCAGCCACCGGTGGTACTCGACTGCCAGAGTGCATACCGGCCAGTCGCTGCCCCACATCAGGCGCGAAAAACCGAAACAATCGATCACGTGGTCCAGGTACGGCCGCAGGTCCGCCGGTGTCCAGGCCGCCCAGTCCGCCTCGGTGGCCACGCCCGAAACCTTGCACCAAACATTGGGCAGGGAGGCCAACTCCCGCAACTGGGTTTTCCAGGGCTCCAGCAGCCGGTCCTTGATCCCCGGCTTGCCGATGTGGTCGAGGACAAAGTTGACCTCCGGCACCTGCCGGACCAGCTCGATGGCCGCCCCCAGCTGGGGATGGTAAATGCACAGGTCGAAGGAGAGGTTGAGGGGGGCGAGCCGGCGCACCCCGGCCACAAACTCGGGCCGGGCGCAGAAGCGGGCGTCCTTCTCGCTCTGGATGAGGCGGCGGATGCCCTTAAGCCTGGGGTGGGTGCCGAGCTTTTCGAGGAATTCCGGCAACCCGGGCTCCTCGATGGGCGCCCAGCCCACCACCCCGGCGATGGGCCCACCCGCGTCGGCCATCGACAGGACCCAGCGGGTCTCCTGTATCCCGTACAGGGGGTCCACCTCGGCCTGAACGTGGATCGATTGCCCCACCCCGGTACCGCTGATGACCTGCTGGTAGTCCTTGAGGATATAGTCCCTGTCGATGGCGGGCATCTGACTGAGCCAGCGATACTGGAAGCGCCCGCGATCCCACAGGTGGTGATGGGCGTCGATGATCTCCATGTCCGGACCTCCTGTCGAGAAAGGTGTGAAGCCTGATGAATCCCGCCGATCTGCCCACCCTCAACGCCGCGCTCAACACCCTCTGCACGGCGCTGCTGCTCCTGGGATACCGCCGAATCAGAAGGAAGGACCGGCAGGGCCACCGCCGTTACATGTTGGCTGCACTGGGGTGTTCGGCGCTGTTTTTATGCTCCTACCTGTTCTACCACTATCTGGTCGGCTCGGTCCCCTACCCCCGCTACGACTGGACCCGGCCTCTGTACTTCGCCGTGCTCATCCCCCATGTGCTGCTGGCCGCCGGCATGGTCCCTTTCGTGGTCCTCCTGGTCTGGCGGGCCTGGCGGGAGGATTTCACCCGCCACCGCCGCCTGGCCCGCTGGGTTTGGCCGGTGTGGATCTTCGTCTCGGTCAGCGGGGTGGTGGTGTACCTGATGCTCTACCAGCTCAACTAGTCTCGGGGCGGCGGTACACCACCCACAAGGACGCCGCCACCGTCGCCGCGGCCCAACCGGCGCTGACCAGCAGGGCCTGGAGGAACTCGGGGTCCCCCGCCAGGGCGGGTAGGTCGTGGTAGAACCCCTTGCGGATCAGCACCTGGGCATAGAAGACGGGGTTGCAGCGCATGGCCAGGGCCAGCCAACCCGCCGCCCCCTCCACCGGAAAGAGCGCCCCGGAGATCAGCCACAACGGGATCATCACCACGCTCATCACCGCGTGGTACCCGGCTACGCTGTCCATCAGCCAGGCGATGGTGAAGCCCATGCCGGTGAAACCCAAACCCACCAGCGCGAAGAGCAGGATCAGGTTGAGCACCGCGGTGGCTCCAAGCGGGATGCCCGCCAGGGGGGCAAAGCAAAGAAAAACGACCGCCTGCCCCAGGGCGATCAGGGTGCCGCCGGCCACCTTCCCCAGCACCAGGCTCAGGCGGCTGACCGGAGCGACCAGCACCCCCTGGAGAAAACCGGCGTTGCGGTCCTCGATGAGGGTGATGGTGGAGAAGATGGCGGCGAAGAGCATCAGCATCAGCACGATGCCCGGATAGAAGAACTCCCGGTAGCCGGTGCCCCCCCCGCTGAAGCTCTCGGCGAAACCGGCCCCCATGAAGAACCAGAAGAGCAGGGGCTGGGCCAGGCTGCCCAAGAGGCGCACCGGCTGCCGCAGGAAGCGGAGCACCTCCCGGTGGGCCAGCACCCAGATCCCGATCATGCCGCCGCCTCCGCGGGCTTGAGACGTTCGCCGGTAAGCTGGACAAAGACGTCGTCGAGGGAGGGATGGGCCAGCGACAGGGCCTTGATCCTTGCCCCGAATCTGGCCAGAAGCGCGTCGAGGCTGGTGGGACCGGCCAGGGAGAGGCGCACTGCCTGGTCCACCACCTGGGCCCGGACACCCAGGAAGTCGCCAAGCTCCCTGCCCAGTTGTTCGGGGTCATCGCCGCGCACCTCCAGCACCTCGGCGCCCACCTGGCGCTGCAGCGCCGCCGGCTTATCGTAGGCCAGCACCCGGCCCCGGTGCAGGATGGCGACCCGGTCACAGCCTTCGGCCTCCTCCAGCAGGTGGGTGGTCAGCACCACGGTCATCGGCGTCTCCCCGCGCAGCTCCTCGACCTGGCGCCAGAACTCCCGCCGGGCCACCGGGTCCAGGCCGGTGGTCGGCTCATCGAGGATCAGGAGGGGAGGTCGCGGCAACAGGGCCCGGGCCAACTCCACCCGCCGGGCCAGCCCACCCGACAAGGCGCCGACCAGGGTGTGCTGCCTTTCGCTCAGGCCGAGGTGGGCCAAGAGTCCGCCGAGTCGCTCCCCGAGTTGGAGCCGGGGGATGCGGTACAGCCGGCCGGCGGCGACCAGGTTCTCCCACACGGTCATCCGCGCGTCGAGGGCAGGTTTCTGGAATACCACCCCCAGCTGCCGGCGGATCAGGTCTGGCTGCCTTCCCAGGTCCAACCCGGCGATGCACACCCGGCCCCGGCTGGGCCGCAGCGAGGTCATCAGCACCTTCAGGAGGGTCGATTTACCGCTCCCGTTGGGCCCCAGGAGCGCGACCTTGGCACCGGCCTCCACCTCCAGGGATACCCCGACGAGGGCCGGTTGCTCCGGGGTGTTGCGTTTGCCCGGGTAGGTGTGGGAGAGATCGGTGATGGCGATGAAGGGCTGGCTGGACAAGGGCACCTCTGGAAGGGGGCTGTGCCGCAAAGGCTTAATAATTAAGCCAATCGCCCGCACCAGCGTCAAGGACCGTGCCGTCGGGACGGTTTTATCGTACCTTTTGGCCGTGCTCCCAATACAACCCCATTCAGGAAGCTGATCCGCATGGCAGACGATCTGACCGACGGCGAGATCGATAACCTACTCGCCGCCGGGAAGCGCCGGCCGCCCGGCGATCCCACCGACCAGGACCGGACCCCCCTCAGCTACGATTTCAAGCGTCCCCAGCACCTCAACAAAGACCAGCTGCGCATGGTGGAGAACATCCACGAGCAGTTCGCCCGGCTCTTCTCCGCCTCCCTCGCTTCGAGCATGCGCATGGTGGTGGACGCCGACCTGGCCTTCATCGACCAGATCATGTACAGTGAGTTCGCCTCGGCCCTCCCCACGCCCTGCTCAGCCTACAGCTTCAATGTGTCGCCCTCGGGAAACCGCGCCGTGCTTTCCTTTGCTCCCTCCCTGCTGATGGCCCTCATCGACCGCGCCCTGGGGGGCCGCGGGCTGGGGGTGGCCGAGGAGGGGCGGGCCCTGACCCAGATCGAGGTGAGCATCGTCGATAAGCTGGCCCGCCGGGTGGTGGGTAACATCGAGGCCGCCTGGGAGGCCCGGGCTCCCATCGAGATCACCGACCTGGTGCTGGAGACCAGCCCCGAGTTCATCCAGGCCGCCGCCCCTGGCGAGGGGGTGGTGGTGGTGGCCGTCGAGGCCAATGCCAACCGCACCACCGGGCTGGTGCAATTGTGTTATCCCCTCGCCGTGCTCGAACCCCTCCTGCCCAAACGGGTCAGCCACCTGCCGACCAAAACCAAGCAGACCGAGGCTCAAAGGGCCCGGCAGACCGAGGCCTTGGGCAAGGTCAGGCTCCCGGTGGTGCTGCAACTGGCCAAGGGCACCCTGACCCTTTCCGAGGTATCCCGACTCCGCCAGGGCGACATCGTCAAACTCGACACCCGCAAGAACGAGCCGGTGGTGGTATTCATCGGCGACCGTCCCAAGTTCCTGGGCCGGCCCGGACTGCGCCAGCGCCAGCGCGCCGTCCAGATCGTCAAGGCCATCGACCCGCAGGACGAAGAACTCTACCGCTAGCCTGGACCAGGGGCTTCCCCGGCTTTTTCGCACCGCTTTTCCTGGTCCCTGCCGATATATATAGATATATAGAAAGTGTAGCGTCGATCCCGGGAGTTATGGACCAGTTTTCGAGCTTTTCCCTGCGCTTCCGCCTCATCCTGCCCTTTCTGGCCCTGTGGTTTGCCGCCGGGGTGGGTTTGGCCTGGTGGAACCCCCAGCCACGCCTGATGCTGACCGTGGCCCTGGCCACTAGCCTGGGCTTCCTGCTCCTGGGGCCCTACGCCGCCGCCGCCCTCTACATCCTCCGCCTGCAGGATATCTGGAGGGGCCACCTGCGCTGGCCCCTGTGCCTGGTCCCCCCCTTGTCCACCGTGCTGGCCCTCGATTATTTGCTGGGCTGGCCAGCTCAGCAGGCCGCCCTGGCCGGGGCCACGGCGCTGCTGGGCACGGTGATGGGACACGACGCCACCCTGGCGGTGCTGGAGCTGAAAACCACCCCCGGAACCCGCCTCGACCGCTGGATGGTGCTGCTATTCCCCCTGTTCATCGCCCTGGCGGTGCTGGGGGGGTATTGCAGCCTGGGCCTGGGCTCCGGTTCGTACCGCTTCCTCAAAGCCCTGCTGGGATGAGGAGATGGCCGCGTCTCTGACCAAACAGCTCGAACGCTGCCTCGATGGGGTGGTGGTGGGCCCGCCCCTCTTCGACCACTCCGGCCTGCTCCCCTGCATGGTGGTCTACCCGCTCTTCCCCAACCAACTCGGCCCTGACCCCCCCACCACCATTACCCTGACCGAAGGCCTCAGCCGGGGGGTGCGGCTGCGCGACACCGGCCAGGTGGACCGGGTCCACGTGGAGAACCCCCTCGACGCCTCGATCCTGGTGGGCGAGTCCGAGGTGCTGGTGGGGGAGACCCAGACCCGCGCCTTGCAGATCAGTTGCCTGATCCCCCCCGGCCAACGGGCTTCCATCCCGGTCAACTGCATCGAGGAGCGCCGACTCACCGAGTACCACGCCGAGTTCACCCAGGCCGATATCTGCCCCTGGAATCTGAGAAGTTTCAAGCTGGAGCAACTGGCCCGCCACGGCGAGACCCACCAGCACCGCATATGGGACCGCATCGAGACCTTCCTCAGCCGCACCGAATCCCCCTCGCCCACTGCGGACCTGCGCGCCGTGTACGGCACCCACGCCTTTGACCTCAACTCCCTGCGCCACCGCTACCCCCTGCACCCCGGGCAATGCGGGGCGGTATGCGCCGTGGGCCAGGAGCTGTACCTGGAACTCTTCAGCGCCCCCGAACTGCTCGAAGACCGCTACCACCAGCTCCTCAAGAGCGCCCTGATCGAAGCGGTAATCGCCCCGCAGGAACAGGTGGGCTCCCCCGAGGTGGTCCGCGCCTTCCTCGGAGCCCTGCCGGCCGCCGGCCGCGCCAGCCGCCTGGTCCACCCCGCCAGCCTCAAGGGCAAGGGACGCTCGGCGGTGTTCAGCGCCCAGGGGATCACCGGAGCGGCGCTGATGGCCGACCAGGAGGTGGTCCACCTCTGCGCCCACCAGCGCTGCTGGGGCCGGACCCAGCCCTTCCCCGATGTCAGGCCCCACCTCGACCAGGCCCGGGCCGACTGGGAGGGGGGCGCCTTTTTCAGCCTGCTCGAAGAGGAATACGGCCCGCGCCGGCGCCGGTACCAAGCCTTCAAGGAGCACCTCGATCACTCCGCTCCGCCAGAGGCGCGCGAACTAACCGGCCGCCTGGCCCCCCAGGGCGACGAGCGCGGCCTGCGCGCCCCCCCACCCCGGCCCCTGGCCCCCCGGCTGCACGACTTCTTCCTGCGCATCTTCCAGCAGCACTAGTGCCCAGCAGGGTGCTTGACAGTTTCAGGGGGCCCGTTGTATATCATGAACAGGTTGTTGGACCACCTACCCCCCAGGCAAAGTAGATGAGTCAAACCCTTCCCAGCCAGGAGTCCCGGTATCTCCACCAGGGCATGCCCCTGGTGCTCCTGCTGCTCCTGGCCCCGATGATCCTCTGGTGGTACCTCAGCCGGCCCACCGGCCTGATCCCCCCCCTCGAAGTGACCATCCCCTCGGGCATGAGCGCCCTCGACATCGGGCAACTGCTCAAGGATAAGGGCCTGGTCCGCAGTGCCAGGGTCTTTGCCTGGACCGCGAGGCTGCGCGGCCAGAGTGAGGATTTGGAGGCCGGGATCTATCTGCTCAATGGCACCCTCACCACACCCGAGGTCCTGCGCGAACTGCTCAAGGCCCCCCTCCAACTGCGGCGGGTGACCATCCCCGAGGGCCTGTCCAGCCAGCAGATCGCCCAGGTGCTGGCCCAGAGTGGCCTGGCCGACTCGGCCCGTTTCGTCGCCCTGGCCGGGGACCGGGAGTTCGCCCGTCGACTGGGCCTCGACGCCCCCACGGCGGAGGGTTATCTCTTTCCGCAGACCTACATGCTCAACCGCACCACCACCGAGGAGGAGATCATCCGCCGCATGGTGGAGGAATTCGACAAGATCTTCACCCCCTCCCTCTACGCCCGGCTGGACAGCCTGAAGCTCACCCGCCATCAGGCCATCACCCTGGCCTCCATCGTCGAGCGCGAGGCCGTGGTTCAGCAGGAGCGCCCCCTCATTGCCGGGGTCTTCCTCGGCCGGCTGGAAAAGGGCATGATGCTCGAGTCCTGCCCCACGGTCGAATACGCCCTGGGCTACCACAAGGCACACCTCGACAACAACGATTTGCAGGTGGACTCCCCCTACAATACCTACAAGTACCCCGGCCTACCGCCGGGCCCCATTGCCAATCCGGGGCAGGCGGCCATCCAGGCTACCCTCTTCCCGGTCCGCACCGATTACCTGTACTTCATGGCCAGGGGGGACGGCACCCACATCTTCAGCCGCAACAACCAGCAGCACGAGGCCGCCAAACGCTCGGTGCGCGGGGGCCGCATCTGAACCCCGCTTGACAGGGCCGCACCCCGGTCCTATACTCGACCCCCTCCCCAGCTACCCCTTCCGATAATCTTTTATGTCCATTCTCGACGGCCTAAATCCGGCCCAGAGGCAGGCGGCACAGGCCACCGCCGGCCCGGTGCTGATCCTGGCCGGCGCCGGGTCGGGCAAGACCCGGGTGCTGACCTACCGCATCGCCCACCTCATCTGCGAGCTGGGCCTGCCCCCCTGGAACCTGCTGGCGGTGACCTTTACCAACAAGGCGGCCGGCGAGATGCGCGCCCGCGTCGAGGCCCTGGTGGGGCCGGCGGCGCAGCAGTTGTGGATCGGCACCTTCCACGCCATCTGCGCCCGGCTGCTGCGCCAGAGTGCCGCGGCCTTTGGCTTGGACCGCAATTTCACCATCTACGACGAGGAGGACCGCCGCGCCCTGATGCGGCGGGTCCTCGAATCCCTGCGCATCCCCGAGCGCGACCTGGCTCCCAGGGCGGCCATCGCCCAGATCAGCCGGGCCAAGAACGCAATGGTGGACCCTGGGCTCTTCGCCCAGGAAGCCGGCTTCCAGCGCCAGACTATGGCCCAGGTCTACGCCGCCTACGAGGCCGAACTGCGCCGCAACCACGCCTTCGATTTCGACGACCTGATCGCCGAGCCCGTCCGCCAGTTGCAGCGCCACCCCGAGGTGCTGGAGCGGTATCAGGAGCGTTTTCACCACGTGCTCATCGACGAGTACCAGGACACCAACCGCCCCCAGTACCTGCTGGCCTCGCTGCTGGCTGCCCGGCACCGCAACCTGTGCGTAGTGGGCGACGACGACCAGTCCATCTACCAGTTCCGGGGGGCGGATCTGCGCAATATCCTCGATTTCGAGCGCGACTACCCCGACGCCCAGGTGGTGCGCCTGGAGCAGAACTACCGCTCCACTGCCCGCATCCTCCAGGCGGCCAACGCGGTGATCGGCCGCAACCAGAACCGCAAGGGCAAGGAGTTGTGGACCCAGGGCCCCGAGGGGGAACCCCTGCGCCTGGTCGAATGCGCCGACGACCGCGGGGAGGCCCGCTTCGTGGTGCAGACCATCGGCCGGCTGGTGCGGGTGGAGGGATTGGCTCCCGGCCAGGTGGCGGTGCTCTACCGCACCAATGCCCAGTCCCGCGCCCTGGAGGAGGAGTTGCAGCGCTCGGGCCTGCCCTATGTGATCGTGGGCAGCATCCGCTTCTACGAACGCAAGGAGGTCAAGGACGCCCTGGCCTACCTGCGCCTCCTGGCCAACCCCGCCGACGATCTGAGCCTGCTGCGGGTCATCAACACCCCGAGGCGGGGCATCGGCGACACCGCCGTGGACCACCTCCAGCGCTATGCCCAGCAGCGGCAGCTGAGCCTCAGTGACGCCTTGACCCGGCTGGACGAGATCCCCGAGCTGAACCCCCGCAGCCGCAAGAGCATGGTCAGCTTCTCGGTGCTGCTCAAGAAGCTGGGCGAAAGAAAGGCCGAACTCGAATTTCCCGAATTGGGTCAGGAGGTGCTGGAGGAGAGCGGCTACCTGGACATGCTGCAAGAGGAGAAAGGGGAGGAGGCCGAGGCGCGGCGGGAGAACCTGGAGCAACTGCTGGCCTTCATGAACGAGTTCAGCCAGGAGCAGGAGGAGCCCACCCTGGAGGCTTTTCTGGAGGTGATCGCCCTGATGGCCCCCGATGACGCGACCGGGAAGGAGCAGGACCGTCGGGACGCCGTCTCGCTGATGACCCTCCACAGTGCCAAGGGCCTCGAATTCCCGGCGGTCTTCCTCTGCGGGATGGAGGAGAACCTCTTCCCCACCTCGCGGGCCGTGGAGGAGGAGAAGAGCCAGCGCAATACCCTCGCCGTGGAGGAGGAGCGCCGGCTCTGCTACGTGGGGATCACCAGGGCCGAACGTTTTTTGTGGTTGACATGCGCCAGCCAGCGATTCACCTATGGCTCCCTGACCGAGGCCACCCCTTCCCGCTTTCTGGCCGAGATCCCCCCCCAGCTTCTGGCGGTGGAGCAATACGGCACCCGCCCCCCGTCCCGCCGGCAGGCGGCCCCACCGGCCAGGCGCTCCTTCTCTCTCCCCGCGCCCAAAAAAGAGGGGGTCCACTACGTACCCGAACCCGAGCCAGTTTACTCAGAGGGGATCGACAGCGAGGACTTCCTGGCCCCAGGCCGCTGGGTGCTCCACCCCAGTTGGGGCCGGGGCAAGATCCTGGCCAGCGAAGGGGAGGGGGCCCAGCAGCGGCTCTCCATCCGCTTCGGCACCCAGGTGAAGCGGGTGATGGTGGCCTACGCCCAGTTAGAGCCTGGTTAACGCACCAGAGCCATAGCCCGGGTCTGCACCCGGCCGCCAGCCCGCAGCCGGGCAAAGTACACCCCGCTGGCCGCGTTGCCCCCGGCCTGATCCCGCCCGTCCCAGACCTGCTCGTACGCGCCGGCCCCCAGCATCCCATCGACCAATACCCGCACCCGCTGCCCATTGACAGCGTAGACCTCCAGCCGCACCGGAGCGTCCTCGGCCAGCTCGAAGCGCAGCTGGGTGCTGGGATTGAAAGGGTTGGGGTAATTGGGCTGCAAGTGCGTCCTTTCGGGCAGGGCGCTTCCCACCTCGGCCACGGCGGTGAGCTGCTCGCCGGGCAGCAGGAACTCGATCCCCGGCAGCCGGTCCCCGTCCTCGTCCACCAAGTGGGCCGAAAGGCCGGTGTCCCCGGTGAAGTTACTCACCTTGATCAGCAGGCGGTTCTCCCCCTTTTCGAGCTGGACCGGGATGCGGTTGCCGGCCAGGACAAAGGTGCGACGGGCGGGGTTTTCGAATATCACCTCGCCATTGAGCCAGACCTTGGCCCGCTCGTCGTACCCCAGCCACAGGAAACCCTCCTGAGTTGCTGGCGACTCGACCAAGGTGAAGGCGTAGTTGGTGGCTTCGCTCCCCTTGCCGTGCAACTCTCCCAGTTCGAGCACCTCGGCACTGTAGCCCAGGTGCTCCACCCGCTTCCAGGTGTGTTCCCCCGCCTCCTGCCCCTCGGCTGGCCGCAGGCCCGCCTCTGCTGGCAGGTACTCGGCGGCCACGTCCCCCCCCGCAAAGGGGCCGGCCACCAGCCAGCGCCGAATGCCCCGGCCATAGAAGAAACCCCGTTTCGAGCCGCCCCGGGATTTGACGAAATGGCGCTGCACACTTTCGGGGGCGCGGCCGGCCACCTGAATCTTCTTCAGGTCCAGGGTGCCGTACCCTTTGACCGCTGCCAGGTACAGGGCCTCAAGGTCCAGGGGGTTGAAGCCCATCGCCACATTGGCCACGGCCTCGGCTGCCACCGGATCACCCCCCGCCACAATGACGTTGTGCTGCAGGTTCTGGCCCCACTGCGGTCCGTCCCCCTGGGTGCTCCACAACCCCTCGATGATGGTGTAGGCCGCCGGGTTATAGGCAAAGAGGTCGATGTACCCGTGCTCGGGGTTGTTCTGGTAGTGTTGGGCCTTGGAGGTATTGTCCCCATAGGCCCGCGAGGCCAGGGTGCCCACGTAGTTCTTCAGGCCCAAGGTGGTGCCGTAGATGGTGGTCTTCATCGCCGGGATGGAGATGAGTTTGTCGGCGTCGAGGATGGGCTCGGGCATGTTGAAGTCCTTGCGGAAGGTGCCCGTGCCCTCCTTGTGGAACCCAAACTGGGCCCCGGCGTAGTCGGTCACCCGTACCCCCAAACGCTGGAGCGCTCCCCCGGGCACTGGCTCGCGGCGGTAGGGGGCATAGTTGAGGTCCACGGTATCCACCAAGGTGGCCCTCCCTTTGAACTCCTCCAGGATCTTGATATAGGAGAGGTTGTCGAACTCGGGATAGCTGGCCGACCAGCCGTCGTCCACGGCGTTGGTGGGGAAGCCCGGCTCGCCACGGCGCGGGGACTCGGCCCCGCCCTCGGCGATGGTGATGCGGTGGGGCCCCACCTTCTCGATGAGGTAGTTGATGGTGCTCTTGACCACCCGCAGGTCGGTGATCTGGCCGGGGTGCTCAAAGCCGTCGGTGTAGTAGGCCGAGTTGGGGTTGCCCCGGTTGGTGACGATGTTGACCTTGATCAGCACCCAGTCCTCTGGCCGGATGACCTGGCGGATGGAGCGCTCGGACAGGTCCAGGTCGAGGGCGCGGCGGACCAGGGCGTCCACCTGGGCATAGCTGAGGGGGGCGTCGATGGGCGAGGGCTGGGGCAATTCCGCGTCGTCAGAGGCGGCCACCGCCACCGTGGGATGCCCCTCCCCCAGGGTCAGGGTGCCCGGTCTGAGGATGGGCAGCCCCTCCACCTGCAGGGGTTCCCCGGCCTCCTGCTGGGACTCGGCTGCCCCGACGAAGAAACTTGATACTTGGTGGGTGTAAAGGTCCCAGGCCAGCAGCCCACCCGCCACCAGGGTGATGCTTCCCAGGGTCAACCTTCTCCTCGCCTGCGCCTCCAGCGCCATGATCGTCCCTTTCTCAAGTCGGAGTGTTTGATTTAATTAAACTACAGACCCACTCGGCGCAACCAAAAGACCTCTGCCATGTACACCCTCCGCTCCTTCCCCCTGATCTGGCTCCTGGCCGCTCTCTGCCTTTTCCCGGGGAACCTCTGGGTCCAGGCCGCCAGCCGCAACCTGGCCCCCGATGCGATCAGCCGGGCCACCACCTGGAACTCCTATACCGGCGAGTTGGCCCTGCTCAGCGATGGTCTCTATCCCCCAGCCCAGGCCGAGGCCTTCTTCTGGCAGACCAAAGGCATCCTCACCTTCAGTTGGCAGGAGGAGCTGCCCCTGGAGAAGCTGCGCATCTTCGTGGGGGAGATCGGCAACAACTTCCAGGTCCGCACCTACCGGGGCGGCCGGCTCGACGACACCGGCACGGTCCGCGAACCCGAAGGAGAGCGCACCGCCCTCCTCGAAGAGAACTCCCGCCTCATCGACCAGTGGGTGGAGGTCCCCTTCCCCGCCGAGGTCCTGGCCGACAACATCGAGTTGCACGCCCTGGGCTCGGTAGTGATCTACGAGGTGGAGATCTACGCCCGCACCAGCGACACCGCCATCGAAGGGCTGGGCTGGGGCCAGGTCAAGGTCCAGCAGCGCTGAGCCGGCCTCCCGCCCTGTGAAGACCCTGCTGCTGGACAACTACGACTCCTTCACCTTCAACCTCTTCCACCTCCTCGCGGCAGTGCGCGGTGAGGAACCCCTGGTGCTTTCCAACGACCAGGCCGACCTGGAGGAGATCCGCGGCCTGCCCATCGACAGCGCGGTGATCTCCCCCGGACCGGGCCGGCCCGAGCGTCCGGGCGATATCGGGATCTGCCTCCAGGTGCTGCGCCACCTCGACCTGCCCCAACTGGGGGTGTGCCTGGGGCACCAGGGCCTGGCCCACGCCTTTGGCGGCCAGGTCCTGCCCTCACCTCTGCCCATCCACGGCGAGACCAGCCCCATCCACCACCGCCATCCCCCCCTCTTTGCGGGCATCCCCCAGGGCTTTGCGGCGGTGCGCTACCACTCCCTCATCGTCGCCCCCCAGCTCCCCCCCGGCCTGGAATCCATCGCCTGGACCGCCGATGGCCTGCTGATGGGGTTGAAGCACCGGCAACGGCCTCTGTGGGGGGTGCAGTTCCATCCCGAGTCCATCTGTACCGAATACGGCGAGCAACTCACGCGTAATTTCCTGGCCCAGGTGCCGGCCAAGACCCGGTGGACCGTGCCCGACCTGCCCGATCCGCCGAGACCCTGTCAGGTCCCCTCAGCGTTGCCCCCTTTCCACTGGCGCCAGGCCCTTTCCTGTCCCGATCCCGAGACCACCTTCGGGCGGCTCTTCTCCACCTCCGCCCTGTCCTTCTGGCTCGACAGCGCCCAAACCGGCCCCGGGGCGCGCTTCTCGTACATGGGCGAGGGCCAGCACCTGCTCCGCTACCGCGCCGCCGACCGGGAACTCTGCATCGGCAACGCGCCTCGCCGCCAGCGCCTCTTCGAGTACCTGCGTTCCCAGGCCCCCTTTGCCGGGGGGAACGCTGCGCCCTTTCCTTTCTGCGGTGGCTGGGTCGGGTACCTGGGCTACGAGTTCAAGACCGAGTGCCTGGGCCTGGCCTCGCCCCCCTCGCCGCACCCGGACGCCGCGCTGCTGGAGGTGGACCGTTACCTGGTTTTCGATCACCAGGTCCCGGCCCTGTACCTGGCCTTTGCCGGCCCCGAGGACGAAGCCCGCGCCTGGTTCGCCCAGACCGAGGCCCGCCTGGCCTGCCTGGAACCCCTGCCCGCCCCGCATCCCACGGCCCCACACTCCCCCTTCCCCTTCCGGCTGCGCCAGGGCCGGGAGGTCTATCTGCAACAGATCCGCCGCTGCCTGGAGGCCATCGGCGCGGGCGAGAGCTACGAGCTTTGCCTCACCGACCAGTTCCAAGCCCCCCCCCTGGCCGATCCGTGGACCGCCTACCGGGTGCTGCGCCGTCGCAATCCCGCCCCGTACGCCGCGTACCTGCGCCTGGGGGAATTACAGCTGCTCTCCTCCTCCCCCGAGCAGTTCCTGAGGGTGGATGCCCTGGGCAGGGTCGTCACCCGGCCCATCAAGGGCACCCGGGGCCGGGGCGCTTCCCCTGCCGCCGACGAGGCCCTGCGCCGCGAACTTACCGCCTCGGCCAAGGACCGGGCCGAGAATCTGATGATCACCGACCTGTTGCGCCACGACCTGGGCCGGGTTTGCCGGGTCGGTTCGGTACAGGTGCCCTCCCTGATGGCGGTGGAGACCTTCGCCTCCTGCCACCAACTGGTCAGCACCGTGTGTGGGCAGTTGCGGCCCGATTGCGACGCCCTCGACTGCCTCGAGGCCGCCTTCCCTGGCGGGTCCATGACCGGGGCGCCCAAACGGCGCTCGGTGGAACTGCTCGACCAATTTGAGGCCGGACCCCGGGGCCCCTATGCCGGCGCCCTGGGTTTTCTGGGGCGCGACGGCCAGCTTGAGCTGAGCATCCTCATCCGCGCCGCAATTACCTCCCCCACCGGCACCGCGGTCGGGGCAGGCGGGGCCATCGTCGCCCGTTCCGACCCGGAGGCCGAGTTCGCCGAGTTGCTGCTCAAGGCCGGACCGGTGATCGAGGCCCTCACCATCGCCCAGACCGGCCGCGGGGTTGTCAGCCCGCCGGGAATAGTGTAAGTTCTTCTGTTTTAACCCTTTTCCTACACACACCATCCGAGATGGACCCCAGACCCCTGCGCGTGGCCCTGCAGAATGTGGGCTGCAAGCTCAATCACTATGAGGTGGAGGCTTTTGCCGCCGGCTTTGCCGGGCAGGGCTTCGAGGTGGTGCCCTTTGGCGATCGGGCCGACCTCTACGTGGTGAACACCTGCACCGTCACTGGCTCGGGGGATGCGGATTCGCGCAAGGCCGTGCGACGGGCTCGCCGCGCCAACCCGCAGGCCACGGTGGTGGCCACCGGCTGTTATGCTCAACGGCAGCCCGAGGCCCTGCGTCAGGCCGGGGCCCACCTGGTGGTGGGCAATGGGGACAAGGCGGGTCTGGTCGCCCAAGTCCAGGCCCATCTGCGGGGGGGCAGCGCCCCCAGCTTCGATCCCGACCAGCGCCCGCAGACCCGCCAGTTCCTCCGCATCGAGGGCGGGGTGGCCCAGGGCCGCACCCGGGGCTCGCTGCAGATCCAGGACGGCTGCGACGAGCACTGCACCTACTGCATCATTCCCCAGGTGCGCGGTCCA
>Ga0194132_10001963_pt1 | contig 40143 bp, 32 predicted proteins | sample TA2KigOf80mmetaG_FD_148612 | JGI IMG/M metagenome (GOLD analysis project Ga0194132, IMG submission 148612) | Freshwater microbial communities from Lake Tanganyika, Tanzania - TA2015054 Kigoma Offshore 80m | ecosystem: Environmental > Aquatic > Freshwater > Lake | place: Tanzania: Lake...
TCTTCCCCCCCCCCATGATCGCTGAACCCCCGTCGGTGTCTGCCCTTGCGGGTGTGGGCTCAGCCGTAATTGACCTTCATGATCTCGTAAGAGCGCGTGCCGCTCGGCGTGTTGATCTCGACCGTCTGGCCGACCGTCTTGCCCATCAGCGCCCGCGCGAGCGGCGAGGAGAACGATAGCCGTCCACTCTTAACATCACCTTCGTCGGCGCCGACAATCTGATAGGTCGCCTCTTTCTCGGTGTCCTCGTCGAGCACGGTCACCTTGGCGCCGAACTGGATCTTGTCGGCCGACACCCGGCTCGGGTCGATCACGTCGGCGCGGCTGATCTTGGTCTCGAGCTCCTTGATGCGCGCCTCGATCAGGCCCTGACGCTCCTTCGCGGCGTGGTACTCGGCGTTCTCCGAGATATCGCCATGCTCGCGCGCCGTCGCGATCTCCTGGATCACGCGGGGGCGCTCTTCCTTCAACCGCCTCAGATCATCGCGAAGGCGCTCATAGCCTTCGGGCGTCATGGGGTGTTTTTCCATCGTCAAACCCTTCAATCCAGTCGACACCCCCAAAGCCATCCCGCAGCCGGTACGCTTCTCCTAGCACCGGCGCCCGCGAAAGACCTTGAGGGGAAGAGCGAGCCGCCCGCCTGTGCGGGCCTGTCAGGCCAAAGAATAAGATTGTAGGGACGCAACATCAAGGCTGCCGGCCTTGAGCGCGCGGATCGCCAGCACCGTCGCGCGGCTGGCCGCGATCGTGGTCGAATAGGGCACCTTCTGCTCGAGCGCGGCACGCCGGAGCGCAAAGGAATCGGCGGTCGCGTGCGCCCCCTCGGTCGTGTTGACCACGAGTTGGATTTCGCCGTTCTTGATCGCGTCGACGATGTGCGGGCGGCCCTCGCGCACCTTATTGACGTGGCCGACATTGAGCCCCGCCGCCTTGAGCACGCTGCAGGTGCCCCCGGTCGCGACCAACGTAAAACCCAGGTCAGCCAGCGCGCGCGCGATCGGCACGATCGCCGACTTGTCATGGTCTTTGACCGAGAGGAACACGCAACCCGCAAGCGGCAGCGCATTGCCGGCGCCGAGCTGCGCCTTGGCGAAGGCCATGCCGAAATCATGGTCGATGCCCATGACCTCGCCGGTCGATTTCATCTCGGGACCCAGGATCAGATCGACGCCCTTGAAGCGGGCGAATGGGAACACCGCCTCCTTGACCGCGACTTGGCCGAGCGGGCGATCCTTGAGGCCAAAGGTGCTGAGTGGCTCGCCGGCCATCAGGCGCGCTGCGATCTTGGCGATGGGCTTGCCCACGCATTTCGCGACGAACGGCACGGTGCGGCTCGCGCGCGGATTGACCTCAAGAACATAGAGCTCATCGCCCTGGATCGCGAACTGCACGTTCATCAGGCCCCGTACGCCGAGCGCGAGCGCAAGCGCCCGGGTTTCCGTGCGGATGCGCTCGATCATGGCCTGACCGAGCGAATAGGGCGGCAACGAGCAGGCTGAATCGCCGGAGTGGATGCCGGCCTCCTCGATGTGCTCCATGACGCCCGCGATGAACACCTCGCGGCCATCGCCGAGCGCATCGACATCCACCTCGATTGCGTTCTGCAGGAAGGAATCGATCAAGACCGGGTTGTCGCCCGACACCTTGACCGCCTCGGTCATATAGCGATCGAGCGAGGCCGGGTCGTGCACGATCTCCATCGCCCGCCCGCCCAGCACATAGGACGGGCGCACCATGACCGGATAGCCAATCTCGCCCGCAAGCCGGCGCGCCTCATCGACCGAGCGGCTGGTCGCGTTCTTGGGCTGTTTGAGGCCGAGGCGCTCCAGGAGCGTGCGGAACCGGTCGCGGTCTTCCGCGATGTCGATCGCGTCGGGCTGCGTGCCGAGGATCGGCACGCCGGCGGCTTCGAGCGCGTTTGCGAGCCTGAGAGGCGTCTGGCCGCCGAACTGAACATTGAGCCCGATAAGCTCGCCCTTGCTGCGCTCGGTGCGCACGATGTCGAGCACGGTCTCGATCGTGAGCGGCTCGAAATAGAGGCGATCCGAGGTGTCGTAGTCGGTCGACACCGTCTCCGGATTGCAATTGACCATGATGGTCTCATAGCCCGCCTCGCGCAAAGCGAAGCTGGCATGGACGCAGCAATAGTCGAACTCGATGCCCTGGCCGATGCGGTTGGGTCCGCCGCCGAGGATGATTACCTTGCGCCGCGCACTTGGGTCCGCCTCGCACTCGGGCGTGCCCCCGTCCTCGCTCTCATAGCAGGAGTACATGTAGGGCGTGCGCGATTCGAACTCGGCCGCACAGGTGTCGATCCGCTTGAACACCGGGAATACGTTGAGCGCGGCGCGACGCGCGGCGATGGTGGCGGCGCTTCGTCCGGTCAGCTCGGCGAGGCGGGCGTCGCCGAAGCCTTGTTGCTTGAGCGCCAGCAGCTCGGCGCGCTCGCTCGGCAGTCCGTTCGCCTTGACCCGTGTTTCGCTTGCGACGAGCTCGGCGATCTGACGCAGGAACCAGGGGTCGAAGCGCGACAGCCTCGCCACCTCCTCGACCGCGATCCCGGCGCGAAACGCTTCCGCGATCACCAGTAGCCGATCCGGCCGCGGCTGGCCGAGCGCCGTCTTCAACGCCTGGACATCACCATCGTCGGTATAGCCCTTGACCTGGGGCGGGTTGAGGCCGGTCAGGCCGGTCTCCATCGAGCGCAACGCCTTCTGGAGCGATTCCTGGAAGGTGCGGCCGACCGCCATCGCCTCACCGACCGATTTCATCGAGGTGGTGAGCAGCGGCTCGGCGCCCGGGAATTTCTCGAAGGTGAAGCGCGGGATCTTGGTGACGACATAATCGATCGTCGGCTCGAACGAGGCCGGCGTGACGCCGGTGATGTCGTTGGCGATTTCGTCCAGCGTGTAACCGATCGCGAGCTTGGCCGCGACCTTGGCGATCGGAAACCCGGTCGCCTTCGAGGCGAGGGCGGACGAGCGCGAGACGCGCGGGTTCATCTCGATCACGACCATGCGCCCGGTTGCCGGGTCGATCGCGAATTGCACATTGGAGCCGCCGGTCTCGACCCCCACCTTGCGCAACACCGCGAGCGAGGCGTTGCGCATCAGCTGGTATTCCTTGTCGGTCAGCGTCAGCGCCGGCGCGACCGTGATCGAATCGCCGGTGTGGACGCCCATCGGGTCGACGTTCTCGATCGAGCAGACGATGATGGCGTTGTCCGCTCGATCGCGGATCACCTCCATCTCGAACTCCTTCCATCCAAGGACGGATTCCTCGATCAAGACCGAAGTCACCGGCGAAGCGTCGAGCCCGCCGCGCACGATCGCCTCGAACTCCTCGCGGTTGTAGGCGATGCCGCCGCCCTGGCCGCCGAGCGTGAAGGACGGGCGGATGATGGCCGGCAGGCCGACCTGGTCGAGCGCTGCGCGCGCCTCATCGATCGTCTTGGCCAGCCGGCTCTTCGGGCATTCGAGCCCGATCTCCTCCATCGCATCACGGAAGAGAAGGCGGTCTTCGGCGATCACGATGGCATCGCGCGAGGCGCCGATCAGCTTGACGCCGTGACGATCGAGCGCGCCGGTATCCGCGAGCGCCATGGCGGTGTTGAGCGCGGTCTGTCCGCCCATGGTGGGCAGCAACGCATCCGGCTTCTCGCGCGCGATGATGCGCTCGACGATCTCGGGTGTGATCGGCTCGACATAGGTCGCGTCGGCGAATTCCGGATCGGTCATGATCGTGGCCGGGTTGGAATTCACCAGCACGATCCGGTAGCCCTCGTCGCGCAGCGCCTTGCAGGCCTGGGTTCCCGAATAGTCGAACTCGCAGGCCTGGCCGATCACGATCGGCCCGGCGCCGATGACGAGAATCGACTTGATGTCGGTGCGCCTAGGCATGGCGCTCCATCAGCGCGACGAAGCGGCCGAAGAGATGCTGCGCGTCCTGCGGGCCGGGCGACGCCTCCGGGTGGTACTGCACCGAGAAAATCGGCTTGCCCTCGACGATGAGTCCCTCGAGCGAGCCGTCGAACAGCGAGACATGGCTCGGCTTGACGCCCGAGGGCAGCGTATCCGCGCTGACCTCGAAGCCGTGATTCTGGCTCGTCACCTCGACGCGCCCGGTCGCCAGCTCCTTCACCGGATGATTGGCGCCGCGATGGCCGAATTTCATTTTCCGTGTGCGCGCGCCGAGCGTGAGGCCAAGCAATTGATGGCCGAGGCAGATGCCGAAGATCGGCTTGCCGCTCGCGATCAGGGCGCGCAGCACGGGAATCGCGTACTCGCCCGTGGCGGCCGGATCTGCCGGGCCGTTGGAGAGGAAGATGCCGTCGGGCCTATGGCCGAGAATGTCGCTCGCGCTCGCGTTTGCCGGCACCACCGTGACGCGACATCCACTCGAGGCGAGCGAGCGCAGGATGTTGCGCTTGGCGCCATAGTCGACCGCGACAACATGAAAGCGTGGATGATCCTGAATGCCGTAGCCCTGGCCCAGCGTCCAGGTCGATTCCTGCCACTCATAGGTCTGGGTGCAGCTCACCTCCTTGGCGAGGTCCATGCCTTCGAGGCCGGGCCAGGCGCGCGCCTGGGCAACCATTGCGCCGACATCGAAACGGCCCTCGGGCGCGTGCCTCAGCACGGCATTCTGCGCGCCTCTGGAACGGAGCAGGCGGGTCAAGCGGCGCGTATCCACCCCTGAAATGCCGACCAGCGCCATGCGCTTCAGCCAGGCATCGAGGTGCTGCGCCGATCGCCAGTTGGACGGCTCGGTGATCGACGCGCGCAGCACGAGGCCGCGTGCGCGCGGCGTCACCGCTTCGATGTCCTCGGCATTGGTGCCGACATTGCCGACATGGGGGAAGGTGAAGGTAATGATCTGGCCGGCATAGGACGGGTCGGTCAGGATTTCCTGATAGCCCGAAATCGAGGTGTTGAAGCAAATCTCGCCCTCGACCGTGCCGACCGCGCCAATGCCTCGGCCGTGGAAGACTGTGCCATCGGCAAGCGCGAGCGCCGCCGTCGCTGGGCCGGTCGGCATGAGCTCAGCCGGAGCGGGGGTTGGCATGGTCGGCCCCAAGGATTGGGCACGCGCCAACGGCGCCAGGGCGCCTTGGCTGCGGCGCGCGGAACCTACGCACTCAGGCGCCGCCCGTCAAGCCACGTCGCGGTCTAGGCTTTCCGGTCAATCAAGGGCTTAGCTGGCGAGCGCTGGCGTGCCGTTGATCACCCCCGCAATCGGACTATAGTGCGGCGCCCATCGGACAAGGGGACTCGACCATGTTGCGGCAGGAGCTCAACGACGCGCTCAAGGAGTCGATGAAGGCACGCGAGGCCCGCGCGGTCTCGACCATCCGCCTGATCCTCGCCGCGCTCAAGGACCGCGACATCGCCGCACGCGGCAGCGGCAACCCCGACGGGTTGGCGGACCCCGAGATCCTAGAGCTCCTGAAAACCATGATCCGTCAGCGCCGCGAGAGCATCCAAACCTTCGAGGCCGGCGGGCGGGTCGACCTGGCCCAGCAGGAAACCGAGGAAATCGCCATCATCGAGCGCTTCCTGCCCGAGCAGATCGAGGGCAACGCCATGGAATCGGCGATCAAGGAGATCGTCGGCGAGCTCGGGGCCAAGACGATCAAGGACATGGGCAAAACGATCCAGGCGCTGAAGGCCAAATATGCCGGCCGGATGGACTTCTCCAAGGCAAGCGCGATCGTCAAGCAAATGCTGACCGGCGCCGGCTGACGCACCTTCATTGACGCGGTTCGCTCCCGCGATTGGATTCGGGCGCCGGGCTTCTCCCCTGTAGGATGGGCCCATGAGGTTCACCCCTCGCTTCCTGGATGATATTCGCGCGCGCGCCTCGCTTGAGGCGATCGTCGGGCGGCGCGTGCGCCTGGTGCGCCGCGGCCGCGAGCTGACCGGGCTTTGCCCGTTCCACCAGGAGAAGACGCCCTCCTTCACGGTGAGTGACCAGAAGGGGTTCTTCCACTGCTTCGGCTGCGGCGCGCATGGCGATGTGATCGGCTTTACCATGCGGGCCGAGGGCCTGAGCTTCCCCGAGGCGGTCGAGCGGCTGGCGCACGAGGTCGGCCTCGAGCTGCCCAAGGAGGATCCGCGCGAGCGCGAGCGCCACGCGGTCGAGGTCACGCTCGGCGGCGCGGTCGAGGCGGCGGCGGCGTTCTTCGAGGGCCAGCTCAAGACCGAGAGTGGTCGCGCCGCGCGCGACTACCTCACTGGCCGCGGACTCTCGGCTAAAACGATCGAGCAGTTCCGCCTGGGCGTCGCGCCACAATCGCGCGGCGCGCTCAAGGCGGCGTTGATCGCGCACGGCATTCCCGAGGCGATCCTGGTCGAGGCCGGCCTCCTGATCGAGCCCGAGGGTGGGGCTGAGCGCTATGACCGCTTTCGCGGCCGCGTCATGTTTCCGATCCGCGATCCCAAGGGCCGGGTCGTCGCGTTTGGCGGCCGTATACTGGGCCAAGGCGAGCCGAAATACCTGAACTCGCCGGAGACGCCGCTCTTTCATAAGGGCGCCATGCTTTACGGCCTCGATCTCGCCGGCCAGGCCGCGCGCAAGGCCAACCGCATCGTCTTGGTCGAAGGCTATATGGACGTGATCGCGCTGCATCAGGCGGGGCTCGCCGAAGCGGTCGCGCCGCTCGGCACCGCATTGACCGAGCTGCAGCTCGAGCTGCTGTGGCGCTACGCGGCGTCGCCCATCCTATGCTTCGACGGCGATGCGGCCGGCGAGCGCGCGGCCGCCCGCGTGGTCGAGCGCGCGCTACCCCGCCTCAAGGCCGGCTTTTCGCTACGCTTCGCCACCCTGCCGGCCGGTGAGGACCCTGACTCGCTGATCGCCCATGAGGGCCGTACGGCGATCGAGAAGGTACTCGAGCGCTCCGTGCCGTTCTCGGATGCGCTGTGGCGGCTGGTGGTCGGGCAGACGCCGCTCGACAGCCCCGAGGCGCGGGCGGCGATCGGGCGCGAGTTCGAGCGGCGACTGGCCGAGGTCACGGATCGGGACCTGCGTTTTCATTATTTGCGCCATTTCCGCCAGAAGCTGAATGAGGCGGGTTTCCGCGCGCGCCGCTTCGAGCCGGGCGCCAAGCCGGGCCAGCGCCGGGCCGGCCCACCGCGCCTGGCCGCCCCCAGTCGTCCGGTCCGCCGAGCCGACGAGCGGCTGCGCGAGCGTTCGATCCTTCAGCTCCTGCTCAATCATCCAGCGCTGCTGGGCGAGTTCGGCGACGAGATCGCCCATCTGACGCTCATCGACCAGCGCCATGGCGCGCTACGCGATTTCCTGGTCGGCCTGCCCGAGGACGTCCTGATGGATCGTGCTGAGCTTGGCGCCGCCCTTGCGGCCCGCGGCCTCGATGCGGCGGCCGAGGGGCTGATCGGCGAGGGCGCGCGGTTCCTGGATTGGGCGGCTGATCCTGGGGCGGAATCCGGGCTCGAAGACGCCCGCGCGCAACTTCGTCAAGCGCTTGATTTACATCATAAATTGGTTGAGTTGGAGGCCCTGCGGCATGACGCCGTGCAAGGTCTGGCGCGCGATCTGTCAGACGAGAATCTGACGCGGCTGGTCGGTATTCTGCACGCGATCGATGGCGCCCCCGGCACCGAGGACGCGGCGCCTACGGGTGTCGCCGCGCCGGGATCGCGCCGCTCCTAGGTCTTTCGGCGGGTTCGTTCCCCATAATGAGTTAACTCTCGTTAAGACCAGCCCGCTTGACACCGTCCCGTCACCTCATTAGAAACCGCCGGATTGCCTGATGAAGGCGGATACCCCCTTGATTGGCGCGACTCTGCTTTCCATTTCAGGGAACAGGAGAAGGCGGCTGAGACCTGGAATCATGCCGCCGATCACGTTCCCCTGAGATCGATTCGTGTTGTGCCGGCAGCGGGCGCCTTGCTCCCGCCGCAGCCCCGGCTCGGCACGGTCGTTTAGGACCCTTGTTCTCTCTGGCTTCGGCCGAGGAGCACTTGTTCGATGGCCACGAAACCCGAGAAAGTTGCCGACACCACTGAGCCAACCGAGGAGGCGACCGACAGCCCAATCCTCGATTCGCTCACCGCCTCGGTCCGCAAGCTGATCCTGCGCGGCAAAGAGCGCGGCTACGTCACCTATGACGAGCTGAACGCCGCCTTGCCGCCTGAGGAGTTCAGCTCCGAGCAGATCGAAGACACGATGACGACGCTCTCCGAGCTCGGCATCAATCTGGTCGAGAACGAGGAGACGGAGGAGGGGCCACCGCCCGAGAAAGAGGCGCCGGAAGCCGGCGTCCAGCAGGAAGAGGACGAGCTCGGCCGCACCGACGACCCGGTGCGCATGTACCTGCGCGAGATGGGCAGCGTCGAGCTGCTCTCGCGCGAAGGCGAAATCGCGATTGCCAAGCGCATCGAAGCGGGCCGCCACGCCATGATTCGGGCGTTCTGCGAGAGTCCGCTCACCATGTCGGCGGTTGCCGGTTGGCGCGATCGGCTCGAGGCAGGGCAGATGCTGCTGCGCGAGGTGATCGATCTCGACGCCACCTACGGCGGCGCACCGGTTGGGCCGGACGGCGCGCCTCAAATGCCGATGATCCCGCCGGCGGAGGGTGCCGCCGTCGTGGCCGCCGCGTTGCCGCCGCCTGCACCGGCTGATGGTGCGGATGCGATCGATGCTCCGGTCGATGGCGACAGCTCGGACGAGGAATTCGACGAGGGCAATGTCTCGCTCGCCGCGATGGAAGCGGCGGTTCGCCCGCGCGTGCTCGAGACCTTCAATCAGATTGCCTCGCTCTATAAGCGCTATCAGCGCGTGCTCGAAGCGCGGCTCCAGGCAGCGCTGACCGGTGAGGCCGTCCAACCCGCCCAGGTCAAGCGCCACGAGAAGATGAAGCGCGAGCTGGTCGAACTGATGGAGGGCGTGCGCTTCAACAATGGCAAGATCGAAGCGATCGTCGATGAGCTCTACGGCTACAACAAGCATATCATCTCGCTCGAGGGCGAGCTGCTGCGCCTTGCGATCGGCTCGGGCGTCACGCGCGAGCAATTCCTGAAGGAGTATCTTGGGCACGAGATCGACCCGCGCTGGCTCGCACGCATCTCGCATTTGTCCGACAAGGGCTGGAAGAAGTTCGCGCAGACCGAAAAGAACCGGATCGGCGAAATTCGAAAGCATCTCGCGTCCCTGGCCGAGAAGACCGGCCTCGAGACCGGTGAATATAAGCGCCTGGTCTCGACCGTGCAGAAGGGCGAGCGCGAGGCGAGCCAGGCGAAGCGCGAGATGGTCGAAGCCAATCTCCGCCTCGTGATCTCGATCGCCAAAAAGTATACCAATCGTGGCCTGCAGTTCCTCGACCTGATCCAGGAGGGGAACATCGGCCTGATGAAGGCGGTCGATAAGTTCGAGTACCGCCGGGGCTACAAGTTCTCGACCTACGCGACCTGGTGGATTCGTCAGGCGATCACCCGCTCGATCGCCGATCAGGCGCGCACCATCCGCATCCCCGTGCACATGATCGAGACGATCAACAAGCTGGTGCGCACTTCGCGCCAGATGTTGCACGAGATCGGCCGCGAGCCGACACCGGAAGAGTTGGCCGAGCGCCTTGCCATGCCGCTCGACAAGGTACGGAAGGTGTTGAAGATCGCGAAGGAGCCGATCAGCCTCGAGACTCCGATCGGCGATGAAGAGGACAGCCACCTCGGTGATTTCATCGAGGACAAGAACGCGGTCCTGCCGGTCGACGCGGCGATTCAATCGAATCTGCGCGAGACCACGACGCGCGTGCTCGCCTCGCTCACGCCGCGCGAGGAGCGCGTGCTGCGCATGCGCTTCGGCATCGGCATGAACACGGACCACACGCTCGAAGAGGTCGGCCAGCAGTTCTCGGTCACCCGCGAGCGCATCCGCCAGATCGAGGCCAAGGCGCTCCGCAAGCTCAAGCACCCGAGCCGCTCGCGCAAGCTCAGAAGCTTCCTGGACACCTGAACCAAGCGTTGGCCCTTGATGCCCGTCCCTTGAATGGACGGGCCGGTGACAAACGCGTCATCTCTCCGAGTGAGCGGCATCTCCATGTTCCGCTTTGGACTGCCGGAATTCGGCCGCGCCGCCACGCTCCTGAGCGACCGGGCCGCGTTCAAGCTCGGATTGATCGAAGCCAGCGGCCTGCCCGCGCCAATGCTGATGATCAGCATGATCGGCTTCGGCTCGCTCTGCCACGAGACCGGCTTCTCCCTTCTGAAAGCATTGATCACGACGGCAAGCGTGTGGGCGCTGCCCGGGCAAATGGCCTATGTCGAGCTTTTGACCGCCGGTGCGCCGGCGTTCGCGTTGCTCTTTGCGGTCGGGCTTGCGAATGCACGCTTCCTGCCAATGGTGGCAACCTTCCTGCCCTATATCCGCGCCGGCGTGCCGAGCCGTGCGGCGCAGTTCGCCCTGTCGCACTTCGTCACCGCGAATTCATGGATCTTCGTCATTCGCCGCTCGCCCGACCTCGCGCCCGAGCGGCGCTGGGCCTATTTCATGGGCTTCGCGGTCTCGTGCCTGGCGCTCGGGCTGCTCGGCACCGCGCTCGGCTATGTGCTCGCCGGCGTCGTCTCGAAGACCGTGACGCAGGGCCTGCTCTTGCTCAACCCGGTCTATTTCATGCTGCTGTTTCTGGATGCACCGGGGCGCTCCGCGCTCTTTGCGGCCTTGATCGGCGCGGTGGCCGGGCCGCTCCTCGCCTCGCTCTCCTCTGACTGGGGCCTGCTGGCGGCAGGGCTGATCGCCGGCACATTGGGCTTCGCGCTCAATCGAACGCTGCGGGCACGCCATGTCTGAGCTGAACCCCTGGCTGATGCTGGTGGGAGCCGCGGGCGTCACGTTCCTCATGCGCGCGCTCGGCGTCGTCGCCTCCGGTCGGCTCGACGTCAACGGCGCGTTGTTCGATTGGATTCGCTGCGTCGCCTATGCGCTTCTGGCCGCGCTCATCTCGCGCATGATCTTTTTGCCGAGCGGCGGGTTGGCCGAAACGCCGCTCTGGGCGAGGCTGGTCGCGGTCGCGCTCGCGCTCGCGGCGTTCTACGGCACGCGCAAGAACCTGTTCTTCGGCACCGCCTCGGGCTTCGCCGCCTTCATCGCGCTGCTCTATCTGATGCAGGCGTTTTGATCGGGCTCATACCAAGCCTCGATGATCGTAACCGATCATCGAGGTGCCTTCAGGCGCCGGGCACTCGCTCCGCTCGCTTGGCTTCCGCCGCATGAGCGGCGTCGCGTGCTCGGGCGCGCGCTAAAGCGCGCAACGCAGTCGCGCCGGTCAAGGCTCGATCAGCTTCAGCCATTCCGCTTCGCTCAGCACCGAGACGCCGAGCTTGGTCGCCTCGGTCAGCTTCGAGCCCGCGTCCGCGCCAGCGATCACATAGTCGGTCTTCTTCGAGACCGAGCTCGCGACCTTGGCGCCGAGCGCCTCGGCCCGGGCCTTGGCCTCCGCGCGCGTCATCTTCTCGAGCGACCCGGTGAACACGACGGTCTTGCCGGAGACCGGCGATGCGCTGGCGACGGCCCGCACGTCCTCGACCTCGATCAGCTCCGCGAGCGCGTCGAGGGCCTCGACATTGTGCGGCTCATCGAAGAAATCGACGATCGCCTGCGCCAGGATGGAGCCGATGCCCGAAATCGACTCCAAATCCTGCCGCGCCTCGCTCTCGTCTATGCGGGCTTCGCGCATCGCGCGGCGCCATCTGTCGAAACGCTCATAGCGCCGAGCAAGCTGCTTCGCCGTCACCTGCCCGACATGGGGAATGCCGAGCGCGTAGATCAGCCGGTCGAGCGGCACCTTGCGTCGCGCGCGGATCGCCACAAAGAGGTTCGAGGCCGACAGCTCATCCCAGCCTTCGCGTTCGGTGAGGTTAGGGAAGTCGCGCCCATTGCGGGCTTCGAGCGTGAAGATGTCCGCCGGTTTCCTGATCAATCCGTCCTTGTAGAAGAGCTCGATGCGCTTCTCGCCGAGTCCCTCGATGTCGAAGGCATCGCGCGACGTGAAATGGCGCAGCCGCTCCATCGCCTGGGCGGGGCAGACGAGGCCGCCGGTGCAGCGCCGCGCCGCTTCGCCCTCTTCGCGCACGGCATGGCTGCCACATTCAGGGCAGCGCTCCGGGAACGCGAAGGGCTCCGCGTGCTTCGGCCGTTTCTCAATCACGACGCCGACGACCTGCGGGATCACGTCGCCCGCGCGCTGTACGATCACCGTGTCTCCGACGCGAATGTCCTTGCGTGCGATCTCGTCCTCATTGTGGAGCGTCGCGCGCGAGACCGTCACGCCACCAACATGCACGGGCTCGAGCTCGGCCACCGGCGTCAGCGCGCCGGTGCGCCCAACCTGGATCGTGATCGCCTTGAGCCGGGTCGTCGCCTGCTCGGCGGCAAATTTGTAGGCGATGGCCCAGCGCGGCGCGCGGCCGACAAAACCAAGGCGCTCATGCCAGTCGATGCGGTCCACCTTGTAGACGACGCCGTCGATCTCATAGGGCAGGGTCTCGCGCTCGGCCTCGATTCTGCGGTAGAGCGCGATTGCGTCGTCCACGTCTTCGCACGGGCGAGCCAGCGGATTGACGTGGAAGCCATAGGCCTCGAGGCGCTTCAAGAAATCGCGATAGCGACCCTCGATCGGCTCGCTCGTCTCGCCCCAGGCATAGGCAAAGAAGCGCAGACGGCGCTTCTCTGTCAGCGCAGGGTCGAGCTGACGCAGCCCGCCCGAGGCGGCATTGCGCGGGTTGACGAAGGGTGCCTCGCCGTGGGCCTCGCGCTCCCGATTGAGCGCCTCGAAATCCGCGCGCGTCATATAGACTTCGCCGCGTACCTCGACGAACTCGGGAATGCTGCGCCCCTTGAGCGCATGCGGCACGTCCTTGACCACCTTGAGATTGGCGGTGACGTCCTCACCCACTTCGCCATCGCCGCGCGTCGCGCCTTGCACCAGCACGCCGCCCTCATAGCGAAGCGAAGCCGAGAGCCCGTCGATCTTGGGTTCCCCCATGAGTGGGACGCGCTCATCCTCCGGCAAGCCCAGGAACCGTCGGATACGGCCGAGGAAATCTCTCAGCCCATCGTCGTCAAAGGCATTGTCGAGCGAGAGCATCGGGCGCCGGTGCCGCACCTTGGCGAAGCCGGTCGCGGCCGGTGCGCCGACCCGGTGCGACGGACTGTCCTCACGCACAAGTTTGGGAAAACGCCGCTCGATCGCGCTATTGCGCGTTCGCAGCGCGTCATAGGCGGCATCCGAGACCTCGGGCGCCGAGCGCTGATAATAGAGCCGATCGTGCTTCAGAATCTCCTTGGCCAGCCGGGCAAGCTCGCGCTTCGCTTCGGCTTCGCTCAGATCATCGACCGCAATTTCGGCCGGCTTGCGCGCGCTCATGACGGGCGCGTCGCGATCAGGCTATCGGCTGCCGCTCGGGCTTCATCGGTGATGCGTGCGCCTGAGAGCATGCGCGCGATCTCTTCGCGACGCGCGTCGCGCTCAAGCGTGTCGACGCGGGTCGAGGCGCGGCCTTTCAGATCTTTGCGCCGCACGCAGAGATGGAGCTCACCCCGCGCCGCCACCTGGGGCGAATGCGTCACCGCCAGCACTTGCGATGCCTTTGCCAAGCGGGCCAAGCGTTCGCCGACCGCTGCGGCCACCGCGCCACCCACACCTGAATCGATCTCGTCGAACACCACCGTCCCAACACCGCTTGCAGCTGCCAAGGCCAGCTTGAGCGCCAGCGTGAAGCGCGAGCGCTCGCCGCCCGAAGCGATGCGCTGAAGCGGCCCCGGCGCTGCCCCGGGGATAGTCGCAACCGCGAAGCGCACCCGTTCAAGGCCAAACGGGCCGGCGTCACTTTCCTGCAGAAACTCGATCTCAGTCTCGAAGCGCGCTGTGCCCAGTTTGAGTGGCTTCAGCTCGGTCGAGACCTGCGCATCGAGCGCTTTCGCGGCCTTTGCGCGTGCCGCGCGCAATTGTTCGCACTTAGCGATGAACTGGCGCCGGATCGCTTCGCACGCCTGGGCCAGCTCATTCGCCTTGGAGTCATCGCCGTCGAGCGCGGCCAGTGTGGCTTCCAGCCGTGCGCGCACCTCGGGCAGCGCGGCGACATTGACCTGGTGCTTCCGCGCCGCGGCACGAAGCGCAAACAGGCGCTCTTCCACGCGATCGAGCTGCGCCTGATCCGGCTGAATCGAGCGGGCGGCGGCGGTCACCGCCGCGCTCACCTCATCGGCTTCAAGCAAGGCGCGGTCCAGTGTTTCCAAAAGAGGGTCGAGCGCGCCGCCTGCCTGGGCGGCGACCCGCTCGATATGACGACGCGCGGCCCTGAGGCGGAGCGCAACCCCGTTCTGTCCGGAAAGCTCGGCATCGGCCGCGGCCACGGCGTCCACGATCTTCTGGCCATGCTGGAGCCGCGTGCGCGTGGAAGAGAGTTTGTCCTCCTCGTCGGGCTTCGGGTCCAGCGCGACAAGCTCGGCCAGCGTATGACGAAAATAGTCCTCATCGCGCCGGGCGCGGGCGAGCGCCTCCGCGGCCGCTTCGGCCTCGGCCTGGGCCGTGCGCCATGCCCTGTAGAAGCGGGCGACATCATCGAGCAGTGGCGCGTGGCCGCCATGGGCGTCAAGCAGTGCGCGGTGCGTCGAGGGATCGAGCAGGCCATCGGCATCGTCCTGGCCAACGATCTCGACCAGGGTCGCCCCGATTCTCTTCAGGGTCGAGACGTTGACGGGCGAATCGTTGACGAAGTTTCGGCTGCGACCGTCTGCGCCGATGGTGCGCCGCAGGATGAGCTCGTCCGACGGTTCGAGCCCAAGCTCATTCAGCGTGTCGGCGGTCGGGCCTTTGTCAGCGCGGTCGAACGCGGCGGTCACGCTCGCCAGCGTCGATCCGGCCCTGATCAGCCGCTGATCGGCCCGTGCGCCCAGCACGAACCCGAGTGAATCGATCAGGATCGACTTGCCGGCGCCAGTCTCGCCCGTGAGCACGCACAGGCCGCCCGCAAACTCAAGGTCGAGCCGTTCGATCAGCAGCACGTTCTGGATCGAGAGGCTCCGCAGCATGGCCGCGACCGGCTAGAAGACGTAGTTGAACGCGCGCGAAATCCAGGAGCCCTCGTCCTCCTCGGGCTCGAGGTTCACCCCGGCCAGCAGCGCATAGCTGTCGCGATACCAAGCGCTATTCGGGAAATTGTGGCCAAGCACGGCCGCAGCGGTTTGCGCCTCGCGCTTGATGCCGAGCGACAAATACGCCTCGGTCAGGCGGTGCAGGGCTTCCGGCGAGTGACTCGTCGTCTGGTAGCGCTCGATCACCTCGCGGAAGCGATTGGCTGCAGCGATATAGTGGCCGCGAATGAGATAGTAGCGCCCAATCTCCATTTCCTTGCCCGCCAGGTGATCGCGGGCAAGGTCGAGCTTCAACTTCGAGTCCTTGGCGTAAGCTGAGTTCGGGTATCGGCGGCCCACGTCCTCGAGCGCGTCCAGGGCCAGCACCGTCGTGCCTTGGTCGCGCCCGACGTCCGAGATCTGCTCGTAATAGCTCACCGCAATCAGATAGTACGCATAGGGCGTGTCTTCGTGGCCGGGATGCAGCTCGACGAAGCGGCGGGCCGCGATCACGGTCTGATCGTAGTCGTTATCCTGATAATAGCAGAACGCCGCCATGACCTGGGCGCGCGTCGCCCAGGGCGAATAGGGGTGCTGGCGCTCGACTTCGTCAAATCCGCGCGCCGCGTTCGCGAAATTGCCCTCCAGCATCTCGTCGTGTGCGCTGGCATAGAGCTCTTCAACCGGCCGTTCGACATAGGTTTCTTCCGGCGTCGAATCGCACGCCGCAAGAAGCCCCACGACCAGAAGCACCGCGACGGCTCGTGCCGCCCGACGCCATGACTGCAGTACCGCGATGTTTGTAACCGCCCGGAATCCCATAGCCAGAATCAATGATAACCCCCGCCGCGTGCGTGTCTGTTATAGCACGTCCGGCATGGCGTAGAAGCGCAAGGCTTGGGGTTCTAAAGTGTCAGGCGCTGGCGGCGCGCGGCATGGTCCGCTCGGCTTCCACCGACAGCTCGTCTTCGGCGGCGTCGTGCAAGACATAGCGCCACGCAGTCGCGTCGCTCATCAGGGCGTTCAGGAGCCGATGGTTGAGCGCGTGACCGGCCCGCACGCTCTCGATCGCCCCGAGAATCGGCGCGCCAGCAAGGTAGAGGTCACCGAGGCAATCGAGCGCCTTGTGGCGCACGCACTCGTTTTCGTATCGCAGGCCGTCGTCATTCAGCACGCGGTTGCGTCCGATCACCACGGCATTCTCAAGACTGCCGCCTTTGGCCAAGCCGGCATCGCGCATCTTTGAAACGTCTTCCTCCAAGCAGAAGGTGCGTGCGCGGCACAATTCCGTCTTGAACGCGCTCGGCGTCAGGGTGAACCGCACGCGCTGTTGGCCGATCATCGGGTGGGCATAGGCAATTCGGCAGTCGATTGAGAATGTCGCCGCTGGCATCACCGAGACATGACGCTCGCCGTCTGCGACCGAAACCGGCTTGAGCACCTGGATCGCGCGGCGCGCGGCCGCCTGAGTCACGATGCCGGCGCACTCGATCAGGAAGACGAACGGTGCCGCACTGCCATCCATCACCGGCACTTCGTCAGCGTCGATCTCGACCACCGCATTGTCGATCGAAAGGCCGGCAAACGCCGCCATCAGATGCTCGACCGTGCCGATGCGAAGGGAGCGGCCGCTGCCCAGCACCGTGCAGAGCCGCGAATCGACGACATTGACATGGGTCGCCCGGACTTCGCCGATCACGCCGGCGTCCGAGACCCGGCGAAAGACGATGCCACTATTCGGCGCGCCCGGCTTCAGGGTGATGGCGACGCGCTGGTTGGTATGAACGCCAACCCCGGTGCATTGGATTGACGACTTCAGAGTCCGTTGCCAGAGCATTTCGTTCCGTACGTCCCCTGCGGATGGATCGGCGCCTTCTTTGGGCGTCGAATCGGCCTTTTCTAGCTCGCGCACCACCGCCCTCGCTGTAGAAAAAAGCTGTGCGCTTCAGGGGCTTGTAGCAATCACCCCTGAAGCGCACAAATCACGCTTTGTAACCAAATGTTACGCCCACGACGGGGCGCAAGACGTGTCGGTCAGTTGGCCTGCCGGCGCAGAAAGGCGGGAATCTCGAGCGGATCCTCGGCCTGTTGCGGTGCTGGCCGGGATTGTGGCTCGGCAGCTGCCCGCGGAGCCGCCGGAGCACGGCTCGGCGTTCCCAGCACCGGCTCCCGCACCGCTGGCTCTGGCCCGCGCGGTGCCGTCGCCTGAACCGGATTCTCATCGATCTCGCGCCGGCTGGTTGCGCCGGTAATCCGCTGGAACAGGCCAATCCCCCGCTGCTTCGACTGCTGCGCCTTGCCGGCGCTCAGAACGTCGGAAACCGCAACCGGGTCCGGCCGCTCCACCCGCGTCTCACGCAGGCCCGGCCGCGCCGGAGGTTCAACCGGAGGTGGCGGAACAAAGGAGGCACTGGCGGCGCTCCGGGCCGGGGCCTGAGCCGGCTCGGTCCGCCGTGCAGCCGGTTCGGCGGCGCGGGGCGCCACCTCGGGGGCACGGACCGGCGGCTCCAGCGGAAGCCGCGCATCGGCCTGGCGCGAAGCGGGCATGGGCGGAGCAACCGGCACCTCCATCCGCGGCGCCGGCGCGGGCTCGGGCATCGCGGCCGCTGCGGCGGTGTGCCCCGCCATCAGGCCGGCACTTGTCATGCCGCCACCAACCGCATAGGCAGCCGCAGGTGCCTGCATCGCTTCCGCCGAGGCCACGACCTGGCTCTCACGCTGCGCCACCGGCGCCAGCGATGCCGAGTTCGCGGCGCGACGCGGCGTCTGCCCCAGCACATGCACCTTGTCGGTGGTGGGAACCGGCTCACGCTCTTTCAGCGCGTCGATGCCCGTCGCGATCACCGCAACGCGAATCGAACCCTCGAGCTCTGGATCGAGACGCGCGCCGAAAATGACGTTCGCGGTTTCGTCCACTTCCTTGCAGATGCGGCTCGCTGCGAGATCAACCTCATGCAGTGTCATGTCGTGAGCGCCGGTGATGTTGATCAACACGCCGCGAGCGCCTTCGATCGACGCGTTGTCGAGCAGTGGATTGTTGATCGCGGCTTCGGCGGCTTCGATCGCGCGATTATCGCCCGTCGCTTCGCCGGTGCCCATCATCGCCTTGCCCATCTCTTCCATCACCGTACGCACATCGGCGAAGTCGAGATTGATCAGGCCGGGATTGACCATCAGGTCGGTGACGCCACGCACACCGGCGTGCAACACGTCATCCGCCAATTTGAATGCATCCGCAAACGTTGTTCGCTCGTTCGCGATGCGGAACAAATTCTGGTTGGGGATAACTATGAGGGTATCTACATATTTCTGAAGCTCGAGAATGCCCTGTTCGGCAAGCTTCATGCGATGGATGCCCTCGAACTGGAAGGGCTTCGTCACCACGCCGACCGTCAGAATCCCCTGTTCCTGCGCCGTTCGCGCAATCACGGGCGCGGCGCCCGTGCCGGTGCCACCGCCCATCCCGGCAGCGATAAACACCATGTTGTTGCCTTCGAGATAGCGCTGAATTTCGTTCACCGCTTCTTCAGCTGCGACCTTGCCGATGTCCGGGCGCGCGCCGGCGCCAAGACCGTGAGTGATGGTCGAGCCAAGTTGAATGCGATGCTCGGCAAGCGTTTGCTCCAGCGCTTGGGCGTCGGTGTTCGCGACGACGAACTCCACGCCCTCAAGCTTGCCGGCAATCATATTGTTGACCGCATTGCCGCCGGCGCCGCCGACGCCAATCACCGTGATGCGCGGTTTGCCTTCGCGGGGTTCCGGCTTGAATTCGATGGGCATGCTGACCTCCAGGTCGGTGATACTTTTCGATTCGTATCGATTCGTCTATAGGCGATGCGATCGAGCGGTGGTCGCGACGAAAAATTTTTCGACTCGCGTTCGCATCAGAAGTTTTCTCTCAGCCAGTGGCTGATTCGTCCGAGACGCGTTTCAGGCCTTCGACGTGGATCGCGACGCACGCGTCGCGGCTGCGGGTTCGCTTGATTTTTTCCCGCGTAGACGAGCAGGCCCGCGCCGACCGCGTACTCAGGGCCAGTGGTCGATTGCGCGAGGCCGGGAATGGGGAGCGGGCGGGCGAGGCGGATCTGCTTTTCGAGCACTTGTCCCGCAAGCTCGCGGATGCCCTCGACCTGGCTTGCCCCGCCGGTGATCACGACTCGACGACCTGCCGCATCGGCAAAGCCCGATGAGTCGAGCCGGTCGCGCACCAGCTCGAAGATCTCCTCGAGTCGCGGCCGGACGATGCCGACCAGGAGCGAGCGCGAAACCTGCATGCTGGTGGCGGGCGTGTCCTCGCCGAGTTGCGGCACCTCGATCGTCAATTGCGCGTCACGTGGCCCGCTGGTCGCGCTGGCGTAGAACTTCTTGACCTGCTCGGCGCTCGTGATCGGCGTTGAAAGGCCGCGCGCGATGTCGTTGGTGACGTGCCAGCCACCGATCGGGAACGACTCGGCGTGGACGAGTGCGCCGCCCGTGAACACGGCGAGGCTCGTCGTGCCGCCGCCCATGTCGATCACGGTGACGCCAAGGTCGAGCTCGTCCTCGACCAGGCAGGCGAGGCCCGCGGCATAGCCCGAGATCACCGGTGCCGCGACATCGAACTCACAGCGGCGCATGCAGGTGATGAGATTGCGCAGTGCCCCATGCGCGACCGAGACGACATGGAGCCGAACGCCCAGGCGCCGCCCGGTCATGCCGCGTGGATTGCGGATGCCACGCGCGCCATCAAGCTCGTATTGAATAGGGATGGCGTGGATCGTGTCCCGGTCACCGGTGCGCATATTGGGCGCAAGCTCGTCGAACGCCCGCTGAATCACTGAATCATCGATCTCTTCACCGCCGAGAGAAATTGCGTTCTCGGTGTAGCGCGATTCGGGCGCGCCTCCGGAGAGACTCACATAGGCCTCACGCGCCCGCACTTCCGCCATGCGCTCGGCGCGCTGTACCGCGCGGCGAATGGACTCTTCGGCGGCCGTCATGTCCGTGACGATGCCGGCCTTGAGTCCGCGCGCAACCTCGTGTCCGATACCAATGATTCGCAGGTCTTCCTGCCCCTCGCGCCGCGCGATGAAGCAGGTCACCTTGGTCGTCCCTACGTCGATTGCCGTGATCACCATGGTCTTCTTGCTGCGCCCTGTTCTAAGTCGTTCCCTGATCGGTCTTTGCATCCGGGATGGGATCGTTCCGCATGCGGATGACGGTGCGGTCGCCGAGCCGCAGGTCGACCGCGGCGACGGGGCGCTTTAGAAGCTCCTTGGCCTCGATCAGCGCGCCGAGCTTGACCCAAGCCGCCGTGATGTCGCCTTCCGGCAGGCGTGCTTCGAGCCCACTGTCAAAGCGCACATTCCAGCGCCGACCGCCCACCCAGATGGCTGAGGCGACGTGCTTGAAGAGTTGCGGTTCCGCCGCCATCGCGTCGAACAGACGCGGCGCCTCGCGCGGCGCGTCCTCGCCGACGACGAGCGGCAGATAGCCGTAGCGCGCCACATCGCTCGCGCCGAACGACGCGCCCTCGCGGTCGATCAAAACGAGCCTGCCTTCGTGCTGCCAAAGCGCGAGCGGCTGCCGCTCGATGATGCGCACCATGATGGTGTCGGGCAGGCGTCGCTCGACCGTGGCCGATTTGATCCAGTCGAGCGACTCAAGGCGCGCGCGCGCGGCCTCGGCGTCAAAGGCGAGCAGCGGCGATCCGCGTTGCACGCCCAATACGTCGAGTACTGTGCGAGAAGGCACCGCGTGGCGGCCTTCGGCGAAGACGTTCTGCACCGTGAAGCCGACGTCCGCTCCGAGCGAGGCGACGCCGCGTCCAACGCTGTCCACAAACTGGCTCGCATTGCCGCCGATCGCGAGGTAGATGCCGAAACACAGCGCCAGCACCGCGCTACCACCGCGCAGCGCGATGCGTCGGCCGGGCCAGCGCATGCGCCTGAGCGCCCAGCGGAGCGCGCTTCGGCGCTCGGGCTCCTTTGGTTTTCGCGCGGTCCGAGCGGATTTGCGCCGTTTCGACCGAGCCGGCTTGGGCGTGATGTCGTCGTCATCGTCCGGCAAGAGCCGGTCGTCGAAGCTCAGTTGTCGCATCGTGCACTCTCGACCAGCCAGCGCACGAGCGCCCCGAAGCTGATTCCGACATCGGCAGCGATCTCGGGCACCAGCGATAGGGGCGTCATGCCAGGCTGGGTGTTGATTTCAAGGAGATAGAAGTCGCCGGGCTCTCCCGACGTGTCGTCGTAACGCAGATCGGCCCGGCTGACCCCGCGGCAGCCAAGCGTTTGATGGGCGATGCGCGCGATCTCGAGCGCGCGCTCATAGGCATCGGGGTGAATCGGCGCCGGCATCAGATGGACCGCGCGACCGGCGGTGTATTTCGCCTCATAGTCGTAGAAGCGCCCCTGTGGCCTGATCTCGATCGCGCCGAGCGCCCGATCGCCCATGACCGCGACCTGAATCTCGCGGCCGGGGATGTAACGCTCGACCAGCACCTCGGGGCCGAACGGCCAATTGGCGCCATCGAGCGGCGCAAGGTTGTCGCCATCGAAGATGATGCGCACGCCGACGCTCGAGCCCTCGTTCAGCGGCTTGATCACGAAGGGTGAGGTGAAGCCGCCGCTCAACACGGCTTCGCGCGGCATGACGCGGCCTTCGGCACAGGGCAGGCCCGCGTCGGTGAAGAGGCGCTTCGCGGTCGGCTTATGCATGGCGAGCGCGGACGCGAGAACACCCGAGTGGGTGTAGGGAATGCCCAGGATCTCGAGAATGCCCTGAACGCAGCCGTCCTCGCCGAAGCGGCCATGCAGCGCGTTGAACACGACATCGGGCCTGACCGCGCTGAGCACGCCGGCGAGATCACGGCCGACATCGACCGGCGTCACCCGAAAGCCTTCCTCAGCGAGCGTCTTGGCCACCGCCGCGCCGCTGACGAGCGACACCTCGCGTTCCGTGGAAAGTCCGCCGAGCAGCACGGCCACGTGCTTGGTCATGGCACGGCTCCGGGCGTTGCAGCCGATTTCGGCACGCCGATCCGGCGAATTTCCCACTCGAGCATGACGCCGCTCGTCTCGAGCACCCGCCGGCGAACCTCCTCGCCGAGCGCCTCGAGCTCGGCCGCGCTTGCCTCGCCCGTGTTGATCAGGAAGTTGCAGTGCTTCTCCGAAACCTGCGCGCCGCCGCGCCGCATGCCGCGACACCCCGCCTCATCGATCAGTTCCCAGGCGCGCTTGCCGTTTGCCTTTGGATCGGTCGGGTTGGTGAAGGTGCTGCCGCCGGTGCGCGTGCGAATCGGCTGGCTCGCCGCTCGTTCTTCTTGAATCGCAGTCATGCGTGCCTTGATTGCCGAGGGCTCGCCTGCTCGGCCCTCAAGCGTCGCGCCGACAAAGATGAAATCGTCGGGCACCGCCGAATGGCGGTAGGTGAAGCCGAGATCCCGGGGGCTCAGGCGATGACGCTGTCCCTTGCCATCGAGTACCTCCGCCCAGCGCACCACGGCCGCCATGTCGGCACCATAGGCGCCGCCGTTCATGCGCAGCGCGCCACCGATCGTGCCCGGAATGCCCGAGAGGAACTCGAGCCCGGCGATGCCGGCATCGGCGGCCGTGAGCGCGACGTTGAGATCGAGCGCGCCGGCGCCGGCTTTCACCAGCGCGCGGTCCTCTGCGCGTTCCACCTCGATCAAGGCGAACGGCCCACCCAGCCGAATCACGACGCCAGGTACGCCGCCGTCACGCACGAGGAGATTTGAGCCGACGCCGATCACCGTGATCGGCACGTCCTTGGGGCGCTCGGCAAGGAAGTGGGCGAGATCGTCGACGTCGGCCGGGCGGAACATCACTTCGGCCGGGCCGCCGACGCGGAACCAGGTGATGCGGTCGAGCGGTGCGTCCACGGTCAGGCGACCACGCACGCGCGGCAGCCGATCGATCGGTGAAGGTGTCATGCGCGCCGCGGCCATCATGATGACCGCCGGCTTTGGCTACGCGGGCGGCGCTGCGCCAGCTCGTCCGGGAGCGCGTGCGCCCATTGGGTGATGCTGCCGGCGCCGAGACAAACGACGAGATCGCCGGATTTGACCAGCGGCGAAACCAGCGCAGACAGATCCGCCGGTGAATGAAGCGGAATCACCTGACGGTGGCCGCGCGCTCTCAAGCCGTCGATCAGCGCGTCACGATTGATGCCTTCGATCGGTGCTTCGCCGGCCGGATAGACATCGGCCACGATCACCGTGTCCGCGTCGTTGAAGCACTGGCAGAATTCCTCGAACAGATCCTTCAGGCGCGTAAAGCGGTGCGGCTGCACCACCGCAACGACGCGACCGTCATAGGCCGCGCGCGCCGAGCGCAGCACCGCCGCAATCTCGACTGGGTGATGGCCGTAATCGTCGATCACGGTGATGCCATCGACGATACCGGTCTTGGTGAAGCGCCGCTTGACGCCGGCGAAGCCGCCGAGCGCCGCGCGCATGGTTGCTTCATCGATGCTCATCTCGCGCGCGATTGCGAGCGCGGCGAGCGAGTTCTGCACATTGTGCTCGCCGAGCATGGGCAGCCGCACGCCCTCCATGGTCTCGTGCGTGCCACTCGGCCGGTCATAGAGCTCGACGTCAAACACGCTGCCTTCGGCGCTCTTGCGGATATTGACCGCGCGCACATCGGCCTGCGGGCTCATGCCGTAGGTGATCATGCGCCGGTCGCTGACCCGGCCGATCAGCGCCTGCACCTCAGGGTGATCGATGCAGAGCACCGCGAGGCCGTAGAAGGGGATGTTCTCGACAAAGGTCTGATAGGCGCGGCGCACCTGATCGAACGCGCCGTAATACTCCATGTGCTCGGGATCAATGTTGGTGACGACGGCAACGGTCGCCGGCAACTTCATGAAGCTGCCGTCGGATTCATCTGACTCCACCACCATCCACTCGCCCTCACCGAGGCGGGCATTGGTGCCATAGGCGTTGATGATGCCGCCATTGATCACGGTCGGGTCGAGCTTGGCGGCGTCGAGCATCGCGGCGACGAGCGAGGTCGTCGTGGTCTTGCCGTGGGTCCCGGCGACCGCGACCGACCATTTGAGCCGCATCAGCTCGGCCAGCATCTCGGCGCGGCGCACGATCGGCAGCATGCGCGCGCGTGCGGCCTGGACTTCGGGGTTGTCGGCCTTGACCGCGGAGGAGATCACGATGACCTGGGCGTCGCCGAGATTTTCCGCGCGATGACCGACCGTGACCGACACGCCGAGCTCACGCAGGCGCTTGACGTTGGCGCTTTCGGCGATGTCGCTGCCCTGGATGGCGTAGCCGAGATTGTGCATCACCTCGGCAATGCCGCTCATGCCAATGCCGCCGATACCAACGAAGTGAATCACGCCGATCGAAAGGGGCAGGGCCTTCATGGCGTCGCCCCCGTGCGCAAAAGAGACTCGACGATCGTAGCCAAAGCGCCCGCCGCGTCCGGCTGGGCGAAGCGCCTCGCCGCCTGGGCCGCCTCCGCAAGGTCGTGTGGCTCGGCCATGAGCAGTTCCAGGCGAGATCGAAGCCTATCCGGAGTGAGCGAGGCCTGCGGCATCAGCCAGGCGGCGCCGGCGCGCTCGAGCGCACGGGCGTTCGCACTCTGGTGATCGTCCATGGCGTGCGGGTAGGGCACGAGAATCGCAGGACGACCGGCCGCGGCGAGCTCGGCAACGGTCGAGGCGCCGGAGCGGGCGATGACGAGGTGTGCGGCCGCCAGGCGACCAGCCATGTCATCGAAGAACCGGTCGCACTCGGCCTGAATGTTCGCGGCCCGATAGGCGGCGCGCACGGCCTCGAGATCTTCAGGCCGGCATTGCTGCACCACGCTAAGCCGCGCCCGCGTTACATCCGGCATGCGCGCCAGCGCCTCCGGTACCACGCGGGACAGCGCCTGCGCGCCCTGGCTGCCGCCGACGATGAGCAGTCGGAAGCGCGATGAATCAGTCGGCACCTCATAGGTGCGCGAGCCGAGCGCCGCGATCGCAGGGCGCACCGGATTGCCGGTGCAAACGACATGTTGCTCAGCCTTTGCGCCGAGGCGCTCGGTTGCGGGGAACGATGTCGCGATTCGGTTGACGCGTGAGGCGAGCAGGCGGTTCGCTCGGCCGAGCACGGCGTTCTGCTCGTGGATCACGGTTGGAATACGCAGGCGCGTTGCAGCAAACAAGGGCGGGACCGAGGCATAGCCGCCGAACCCGACGACCGCGCCGGGCTTCAGCGAGCGCAGCAGTCGACGCGCCTCGCGCGTGCCGGCGATGAGGCGGAGGATCGCGCTCAGCTTGCCGATGAGACCTCCGGTCGAGGGCGAGGCTGAGTTGATCGCATGATGCTCGATCTCGCCCAGGGCACCGCCATAGCGTCCGCCGCGCGAATCCGTCAACAGCGCCAAACGGTGACCGCGCGCGATCAGCGCTTCGGCCAGCGCCTGGGCCGGGAAGACGTGGCCGCCCGTGCCACCGGCGGCGAGTGCGATCAGGCTCTGGCTTGGCGCGGCGCTCATGGGATCGCCTTCCATACCGGCGCTCGCTCGCGGCTGAGTGCCAGCACCATGCCCATTGCCAGCGCGGTCGCCACGAGCGACGAGCCGCCATAGCTCACGAAGGGCAGGGTCATGCCCTTGGCCGGCAGAAGCTGCAGCGTCACGCCCATATTGACGATCGCCTGCAGGCCAAACTCGGTGAGCAGTCCGGCGGCCGCCAGAACCACGAACAGACTGTTGTCCTTGAGCGCGCGCGAGAAGCCGCGCAGCACCACGAAGGCAAACAGCGCGACGATGGCGATGCAGGCGATCAGGCCGAGCTCTTCGCCGGCGACCGCGAACACGAAGTCGGTGTGGGAATCGGGCAGATGGTCCTTGACCGAGCCCTCACCGGGGCCGCGCCCGAGCAGGCCACCGTGCTGCAGAGCGCGAAGCGAGACATCGACCTGATAGGTGTCGCCGCTCGTCGGATCTAGATGCCGATCAACACGGCTCGCGACGTGTGGGAACAGATTGTAGGCACCATAGGCCACGCCGAGCACGGCAACCGCACAGACGAAAACCGAAATGAGCGGCAGGCCGGCCAGGAAGAACTGCACGAAGCCAACCACGATCACCAGCATCGTCATGCCGAAATCGGGTTGCAGGATGAGCAGGCCGGCGACCGCGATGTAGACCACGGCCGCGATCGAGCGGCCGGGGATGCCCGCGCGCTCGCGCCCAAGCGCCAGGAGCCATGCCGCGGCGACCGCAAGGCACGGCTTGATGAACTCGGAAGGCTGGATCGTAACCCCGGCGATGGTGATCCAGCGGCTCGCCCCCTTGACATCCGGCGAGGTCAGGAGCGTCGCCGCCAGGATCGGCAAGCCGATCGCGAAGCCGATGACACCGAGCCGCCTGACGTTCTTCGGGCTGAGCAATGAGATGCCGATCAGCACGACGAGCGCAGGCGGCAGGAAGAGGAAATGGTGGCGCACGAAGTGCATCGGATCGAGCCCGATGCGAGCGGCAGCGCTCGGGCCTGCCGCCATGGTGAGAACCGTGCCGACGGCGATCATCAGGAGGATGGCAACCAGCGTCCAGCGATCGACGCTCCACCACCACTGGCCAAGCCAGCTGCGCTCGCCGCGCACGCCGCGTTCGGCACGCATGGTGACGGTCGTCACGGTGCAGCTCTCCGCGAGAGATCGGGTCGTGTGTCTGACGACGGCCCGCGATGCGACGCAAACTCCTGAACCAGGCGCCGAAACGCCTCGCCGCGCGCCTCGAAATTGGCGAACTGGTCGTAGGAGGCGCAGGCCGGCGAGAGCAGCACGACCGGGCTCGGGCGTTTCTCGGCGCGCGCGTCCTCTCGCGCGGCGGAGAGCGCGGCAGCGAGCGTGCCGCAACGGCGATAAGGCACGGCGCCGTCCAGCGTTGCCGCGAACTCCGCCTCGGCCTCGCCGATCAGGTAGGCCTTCGCGATACGCTTGAAGTAGGGCCGCAGCGAGTTGATGCCGCCCGCTTTGGGTCGTCCCCCGGCGATCCAGTAGATCGCATCAAAGCAGTCGAGCGCGCGTGCGGCGGCGTCGGCATTGGTCGCCTTGCTGTCATTGATGTAGCGCACGCCGTCGATCACCGAGATCGTCTCGATGCGGTGCGCAAGGCCCGGGAAGCTCTGAATGCCGGGCCCGATCGCATTCGGATCGAGGCCGAGGGCGCGCGCCGCGGCGAATGCCGCGCCGGCGTTCTGCCAGTTGTGGCGACCCGGCAGCGCGCGCGCCGCGCGCAGATCGAGCACGGGACGCCGATCCTCGTGGATCACGGCATCGATAATGCCGACGCCGCGCGCCGGCGCGCGGTCGATCGACACCGGAACAACCTCTAGCACCGCGTCTCGCGAAAGTTCCGCCGCAATCTCGCGACTCGGCTCATCGTCCACGCCGACAATGGCGGTTCTGAGTCGTCCGGCTCGGAAGATCTTCTTCTTGGCGGCGAGGTAGCCGGCCATGCCGCCATGGCGATCCAGGTGGTCCGGCGTGATATTGAGCAGCACCGCGACGTCGAGCGACATTCGAAGCGTGAGGTCGAGCTGAAAAGAGGAGAGCTCGAGCACGTAGTGGCCCTTTCGGCCAAGCGGTGCCAAGGCGAGCGCCGGCGTGCCAAGATTGCCGCCGACCTCCACCTCGAGCCCTGCGCGCTTCAAGACATGCGCGATCAGCGCGGTCGTGGTCGATTTGCCGTTGGTGCCGGTGATGCCGACATAGCCAGCCTCCGGCTGAACACGCCAGAGCAGTTCGACATCGCCGACGACCTCGACCCGCTCAGCCGCAGCGCGCGCGAATAGTGGATGGCTGGCAGGAATGCCTGGGCTTGGCACCAACGCCGCGAGCGTTGGCCATGGCCAGGTCTCGGGCGGCGCGATGTTCCCGCCTTCCGACTGGGTTGCGACGCGCGCAGCCTCGCCGTCATCCCAGCCGAGGCCGCGTGCGCCGCCGGCCTTGAGCGCGGCCATGGTCGCGCGGCCTGACTTCGCCAGGCCAAGCACGCCGACGGGGCGGTCGCGGAATTGGCTGAGCGCGATCGTCATCTGAGCTTCAGCGAGGAAAGGCCGATCAGGCCGAGAATGACCGCCACGATCCAGAAGCGGATTACGATGGTCGGTTCGGCCAGGCCCTTCTTTTCATAGTGATGGTGAAGCGGCGCCATGCGGAAGACGCGCTTTCCAGTAAGCCGGAAGGAGGCAACCTGCACGATCACCGAGATGGTTTCGAGCACGAACAGCCCGCCAATCACGACGAGGATCAGCTCATGCTTGGTGATGACCGCAATGGTGCCGAGCGCGGCGCCGCCGGAGAGCGATCCGGTATCGCCCATGAAGACCATCGCGGGTGGCGCATTGAACCAGAGGAAGCCGAGGCATGCGCCGACCAGTGCACCGCAGAAGACCGAGAGCTCGCCGGACCCCGGCACGTGATGGATTTGCAGATAGTCGGCAAACACCGCATTGCCGACGAGATAGGCGATGATGGCGTAGCAGGCCGCGGCGATCATGATCGGAAAGATCGCGAGACCATCGAGCCCGTCGGTCAGATTGACGGCGTTCGAGGCGCCCACCATGACGAACGCCGCGAAGGGGATGAAGAACCAGCCGAGATTGATCACCACGTCCTTGACGAACGGCAGCGCCAGGCCGCGGGCCAGCGGCGTATCCGTGATCGAGACGACCCAGAACGCGGCACCGACGGCGAGAGCGATTTCGATCAGGAGCTTCAGCCGGCCGGGCATTCCGCCGTGATGGCGGCGCATCACCTTGAGCAGGTCGTCGAGGAAGCCGACCAGGCCGAAACCAACTGTGACCAGCAGGATGATCCAGACATATTGGTTGGTCAGGTCGGCCCAGAACAACGTGCCGATGGTGACGGCGAGCAGGATGAGGAAGCCGCCCATGGTCGGCGTGCCCTGCTTGGTGAGCAGGTGGCGCTCGGGTCCATCGGTGCGAATCGGCTGACCCTTGCCCTGGCGTCGCCGCAGCATCCGAATGACGCTCGGCCCGGCAAGGAAGCTCACGATGAGCGCGAACAGCATCGCGCCGCCGGTGCGGAAGGTGATGTACTGGAAGATGTTGAGCGCGCTGATGTGCTCGGCGAGCGGGTAGAGGATGTTATAGAGCACGACCCGCCCTCCCGCCGCCTGCGTCTTCTCCGATCAGGCTGTCGACGATCACGCCCATGCGGCTGCCGAGCGAGCCTTTGACCAACACGACATCGCCGGCCTGAACCGCCTGACACACGAGCGGTGCGAGTCCGGCTGAGTCCGGCGCATAGCCACCGCGCTGACCTTTAGGCAGCGAGTCATAGAGCTCGGCCATTTGCGGCCCGGCGAGAAAAACCAGATCGATCCCTGCCTGCAGAATCGGCTGCCCCAGCTCGACATGCAGGCGCGGGCCATCGGGCCCAAGCTCGAGCATGTCGCCAAGTACCGCAATGTGGCGGCCATTCTTGTCCGCCTTGCGCAGGCCAAGGGTCTCGAGGGCGGCGCGCATGGCCGCGGGGCTCGCGTTGTAGCTTTCGTCGATCAGCTCGTAGTCGCCACCTGCGATCGGCAGGCGGTGGCGCGCCCCACGCCCTTTCATCGGGGCGAAACCGGCTAGCGCGGAAAGTCCGAGTTCCGGGTCCGCGCCCAGCGCACCGATTGAAGCCAAGGCGGCCACGCTGTTGATCGCCCAGTGACGCCCGGCGAGCTTCAGCTCATAGCGCAGGGTTTTGCCGGCGATCTCGGCCATGATCGCGCTGCCCTCGTCCTTGGGTTGCCACGAGACGAGGCGCGCTTCGGCCTTCGGCGATGCTCCAAAACTGACGATGCGGCTGACGCCGGCACGGGTGGCGGCCTCACTAAGACGTGCGTGGGTGCCGTCCTCCGCGTTGATGAGTGCCACGCCGCCCGGCTCGACCCCGAGGAAGATCTCGGCCTTGGCGTCTGCGATGCCTTCGATGCTGCCGAAGAACTCGAGATGGACCGCCTGAACGGTGGTGATGAGCGCAACCATGGGGCGGACAAGGCGCGTCAGCGGCTCGATCTCGCCGGCATGGTTCATGCCGAGCTCGAACACCGCATAGGCGGTGTTGGCGGGCATGCGGGCGAGCGAGAGCGGCGCGCCGAGGTGATTGTTGAGGTTGCCGGCCGAGGCCGCGGTCGGCCCCTGTACCTCCAACATGCGCGCGATCATCTCCTTGGTGCCGGTCTTGCCGACGCTGCCGGTCACCGCGACGATGCGCGCCGTCGCGCGTTCGCGTGATGCCCGCGCAAGCGAGAGGAGGCCACCATAGGTATCGGCGACCTCAATGACAGACTGGTCGGGCGCGATACCCTTGGGTTTGTCGCTGACCATCGCGGCGGCTGCGCCAGCTTCAAATGCGTCCGACACAAAGCGATGGCCGTCATGGGTATCGCCGCGCAGCGCGACGAAGAGATCGCCCGCCGCGATGGTGCGGCTATCGATCGAAACGCCGCCGGCCCGCCATGGCGCGCTCGACCGGCCGCCGGTTGCGGCATCGGCTTCGCGCGAAGTCCAAAGCGGCACGCGAGGGCGGGTCGCGGACGTCATGTCACGACCTCGCCGCCAAGCGCGCGCAGGGCCTCGCGCGCGACGCTCGCGTCATCGAAGGGCACGACCGTCTTGCCAATGATCTGGCCTTCTTCGTGACCCTTGCCGGCGATGACCAGCAAATCGCCCGGACCGAGCGAGGCGATCGCGACCTCGATGGCGCGTCGACGGTCGCCAATCTCGGTTGCGCTCGGGCAGGCCTCGAGGATGGCGCGCCTGATGACCGCGGGGTCCTCGCTCCGCGGGTTGTCGTCGGTCACGACGATCAAGTCCGCAAGCTCGCAGGCGAGCGCACCCATCTGCGGCCGCTTGCCGCGATCACGATCGCCGCCGCAGCCGAAGACGACGGCGAGGCGGCGCTTGGCATAGGGCCTGAGCGCGCGCAAGACGGTTGCAAGGCCGTCTGGCGAGTGTGCGTAGTCGACATAAACGGGCGCGCCGGCCGAATGATGCCCGACCAGCTCAAGACGGCCGCGCACGCTGCGCAACTGGGTGAGGGCGGAGAGCGACGCATCCTCTGCCTCGCCGCCGCCGATCGCGAGGCCGAGTGCCACCAGCGCATTGCTGGCCTGGAAGGCGCCAGGCAGCGGGAACATCAGCTCGTGGCGCCGGCCAAAAAGGTCGAGCACCAGGACCTGGCCGCTGCCTTCCTCACGCCGCTCGATCAGTACGATTTCCTGGCCTCGGGTGCCAACCCTGATCAGCCGGTGCCTGCGCGCGGTGCACGCCTCGACGAGCCGATCGGCTTCAGGAGCGTCGGCGTTGATCACCGCTGCGCCGCCCGAAGGCAGCAGGGTGTCGAACAGCCTCGCCTTGGCGCGATAATAGTCCTCGAAGGTCTGGTGATAGTCGAAATGATCTCGCGTGAGATTGGTGAAGGCCGCGGCAACAAGCGAGACACCGTCGAGCCGACACTGGTCGAGCCCGTGGCTCGAGGCTTCCATCGCGAGATGGGTGACACCGGCATCCGAGAGAGCGGCGAGCGCCGCATGGAGCGAGACCGGGTCAGGCGTCGTGTGGTGTAGATCGGCTGCAACACCTTCTGCGACCACGCCGAGCGTGCCCACGCTCGCCGATCGCCGGCCGAGCGTGAGCCAAATCTGGCGCAGGAACGAGGCGACCGAGGTCTTGCCATTGGTACCGGTGACCGCGGCAATGGTCTTGGGCTGGCGACCAAAGAACTGTGCCGCGATCAGGGCCAAACGCCGCCTCGGGTTCGGATCAACGATCAGGGGAACCGCTGCGTCGACGGCTAGAGGCGCGGCGTCCGGCTCAGCAAGGACCGCGACCGCGCCATGCTTCAGCGCATCCGGAATGAAATCGCGGCCGCGATGGCGTGTGCCGGTCAAGGCGGCAAACAGGAAGCCCGGCCGCACGTCGCGCGAATCCGCCGCGAGCCCGAGGATCTCGGGATCACGCGACGAGGCGAGGCCGGGGCGAGCGGCCTCGGGGATGAGCTCAGAAAGACGCAAGCCTTGCCCCCTGCGACACCTCTTTAACGTCGAGTTCCCGGTGAATGGGGTCGGCGTCCTCATCGACCGGCTCGATGCCAAGCAGCGGTGCAATGCGCGAGATGACGCGGCCGACGACCGGCGCCGCGGTCCAGCCTGCGGTCGCGAAGCCGAAGCTCGATCGGTTTCCCTTGGGCTCGTCGATCATGGCGAGCACGACGTAGCGCGGGTTCTGCATCGGGAACGCGCCGACGAACGTCGAGATCAGCGATTTCCTCTGATAGCCGCCGACCGCCGCCTTCTCGGCGGTGCCGGTTTTGCCGCCTACCAGATAGCCCGGTGCCGCCGCCTTCTGTCCGGTGCCTTCGGTGACGACGAGGCGCAAGAGCCGCCGCATTTTCTCCGAGGTCGCAGGGCTGATTACCTGATCGCCCGAGATTGTCGCGCCTTCGGGCTGTTTGACGAAGGTCGGCCGACGCAGCACCCCGCCGTTCACCAGTGTCGCGATGCCATTGGCGAGGTGCAGCGGCGTAATCGAAAGGCCATGGCCGAACGCGATTGTCATGGTGTTGATCTCGCGCCAGGGCTTCGGCACCGCCGGCGCGCCGACCTCCGGAAGCTCGAGCTGATAGGCGTTCAAAAGCCCGAGGCGCTCGAGAAATTCGCGCTGACGCTCGCCACCGACATCGAGCGCCATTTTTGCCGCGCCGATGTTTGATGAGTGCATGAAAATCTCAGGCACGTTGAGCCAGCGGTTTTGCGGGTGATCGTCCCGGATGGTGTAGCGCGCGATCTTGATCGGATGACTCGCGTCGTATCCGTCGTTCATGTCGACGACGCCATAGTCGAGCGCCATCGCCACCGTGAAGGCCTTGAAGGTCGACCCGAGCTCATAGATGCCCTTGGTGACGCGGTTGAACTCCACGTCGTCGTCGGACTTGCGCCGCCCATTGGGATCGAAGCTCGGCAGGCTGACGAGCGCGAGCACCTCGCCGGTATTGGCGTCGATGACAACGCCAGCGCCACCAATCGCGCTGAACTCCTCGATCGAGTGGTTCAGCTCCTCGGTCAGCGCATGTTGAACGCGCATGTCGAGCGAGACCGTGAATGGGCGGCCACTTTCAGGCTCGGTCGTGCGTAGTGTTGCGTCGAGGCCGGCTTCGATGCCGGAAAGGCCATGATTGTCGACGTCGGTGTAGCCGAGCACATGAGAGAAAAGCGGCCCCTGCAGATAGACCCGGCGCTCGGTGCGCTCGAACGAGAAGCCCGGTAGGCCGAGTTGGTTGATCTGGAACGCCTGATCGGGTGTCAGGTTGCGCTCGATCAATGCGTGCCGAGCCTTGCCGGTAATCCGTTCGACCAGATCTTCGCGCGAATATCTCGGCAGTACGGTGAGAAGGCGATCGGCTGCGCCTTCAGCGCTCAGCACCGTCTCCTGGTCGGCATAGAGTGAGACCGTGGGCAGGTTGGTCGCAAGCAGCACGCCATTGCGGTCGACGATATCGACGCGTCCCGGTGCAGCATCTGACGTCAGGCGCGCGCCGCCGTCGGAGCGCGCGTTCCCTTCCTTGAGAATGCCGATCTCCAAGAGGCGCCCCGCCAACACGACAAAACAGAGCGCGAAGACCGCGCCGGCGATCAGAAGCCGCGTGCGCGCCATCTCGATCGGGCGTCGAGCACGGGCTTCGCTCAGCCGCTGCTCGGGATCGACGGAAAGCGGCGGCGGCTCATGAAGCAGGCGCTTCCACGTGCGCGTGGCGAGATCGGTCATCGCTCGCCTCCGTCCGTGATGCGCTGGAGCATGCCCTGCAGCCGCTCGCCAGATGAGACGGGCACGGTCGGCGTGCTCGGCTGGTCAAGTGACTGGCCGGCGGTCAACTGCGCCGCTGCCACGGGCTGCAAACCGAGGTGGCGGCTGGCGAGCTCGGCCAACCGATCAGGGCGGTTGAGGAAGCTCCACTCCGCCTTCAGAACATGAATTGCCTCCTCGTGAGCTGCAGCCTCCTGGTTGAGCAATGTGAGCTCTTTCTCCAGGCCCTTCACGCGATAGACGATGAGGAAGAGCGCAATCGCGACAATCACGCTGGCTCCGATCCACAACAAGGCGCCCGGCCGAATCATGCGGCTCTCCGCTCGCTCCATGCCGGCGCCCCGGTCCGCACCGCGGCGCGCAACCGCGCCGAGCGTGCACGCGGATTGTCGCGGCACTCGCTGGCACTCGGCCGAATGGCATGAGCGTGGAGCAGTCTGAAGGATGGTTGCGGCGCTTCCGTGGCAAGCGGTGGCAAATGACGTGAGGGTGCCGGCGCGGGCTTTGCGCGCGCCCTCAGGAATTGCTTCACGCAGCGATCCTCGAGCGAATGAAAGGCGACGACGACGAGGCGGCCCTCCGGCCGAAGCAGTCGTTCGGCGGCTTCGAGTCCCTGCTCAAGCTCGCCCAACTCGTCATTCACCGCCATGCGGAGCGCCTGGAACACACGGGTCGCCGGGTCGATACCTGAGGCGTCCGGGCGGACAACGGTGCGAATGATCCCGGCGAGCTCAATGGTGCGTGAGATCGGCTGGGTGGCGCGACGCGCGACGATGGCGCGCGCGACCGCATGTGCGCGCCGTTCCTCACCGAGATCGCGGAAGATCCGCGCGAGCTCGGCCTCGCTCGCCTGATTGACCAGGTCAGCCGCGCTCCGGCCGCTCCGGCCCATGCGCATGTCGAGCGGGCCGTCCTGGCGGAACGAAAAGCCGCGCTCAGGCGTGTCGATTTGTGGCGAAGAGACGCCGAGATCGAAGGCGATCCCGTCGACCGCGTCGACGCCGCGGCCACCGAGCAGCTTTGCCATGGCGCCGAAACGCCCTTCGATCAAATCGAGGCGGCCGCTCACAGACTCAACCAACTCACCGCCCCGGGCGATGGCCTCAGGGTCGCGATCGAGCCCGATCACGCGGCAGGGCGCGGCATCCAGAATGGCCCGGCTATAGCCGCCCGCGCCAAATGTGCCGTCGACGTAAAGACCACCGGTGCGCGGGGCGAGCGCTTCGAGTACCTCGGCCAGCATGACGGGGACGTGTTGCGCGTCGCTCATGAGCGCCCCGCCTCGCGCAATAGCTCGTTGAACTTGGCAATGTTGGCGGCCGAGTTCGCGCGTGCCTCATCGGTCATCTTCTTCAGGCTCGCCGGCGTCCAAATCTGGAAGCGCTCGCCGATGCCGATGAAGGCGGCGGAATCGGTGACGCCGGTATGCTCGATGAAGCCTTGGGGCAGCAAAATGCGCCCCTCTGGGTCGAGGCTGAGCGGCTGGGCCGCGCCCAGAATCAGATAGGCGATCGCCTCGTACTCGGCCTGATAAAGCGCCTTCGAGCCAAGCAACTGGCCGACCTTGTCGAGCCAATCCGCGCCGCAGCAATCGAGCGCCGGCGTTCCCGTCGGATTGGGAAAGGCCGCAATGCTTTGCTGCCCGAGCGTGCTCAGGACCGTGCGAAAGGAGGCCGGGACCGAAACGCGTCCCTTTCGGTCTACCTTATTGATGAAGGTACCCGAGAATGTTGCCACGGCGGGCACTCTCCCCCTTTGGCGGCACCGTCGACCCCTCGCCCAAAGGGGACGGCCACCGGCGCCACCACACGCCAGAGTATGGGTGTTTGTGGGATTACATGGGAATTAGGGCCACGTCAACCGAGAGTTCAATCAACTCAACAGATTGGCGGCACAACCTGTTAAGGAACATTTATAGAACATTCTAAGTCAACACGCGATCCATGGGGGGATCTATATCCTCTTCCCACAGCCGGCGGTAGGCCCCGAGTCGGGCCGTCTTTGTTCCGAAGGAGAACGGAAAGGCGCCAGACGGCCTATAAGCCGGGTTCTGTACGCGGGCCCACGAGAGCCCACGCGACGACCATTCATCTGGGACGCCCGTTACCGGGCGCCTCGCGCGACCGACCCGGGCGGCTGGCGCGGGAACGCACTGCCCATCTCGCGACGGGCGAACCGCCCCTACTTGGTCTTGCTCCCGGAGGGGTTTGCCGTGCCATCGCCGTTACCGGCGACGCGGTGCGCTCTTACCGCACCCTTTCACCCTTGCCGGCAGGCCATGGGCCGAAGCCCCGGCGGCCGGCGGTCTGCTCTCTGTGGCACTGTCCCTGGGGTCGCCCCCGCCGGGCGTTACCCGGCTCCGTGTTCCCGTGGAGCCCGGACTTTCCTCCCCCGCCCGAGGGCGAAGGCGGCCGTCCGGCCGTCTGGCCAGCTCTACCTAGGCTTCGCAACCCGCAAGGTCAATCGTCCGGCTCGCCGGCGAGGGCGAGAAGCCGGCTCAGGCGATGGTCGCATTCGCCGTCCCAGCTTCCATCGAGCCGCTCGGGCCTGAAATGGCGCTGAAAGGCGATCACCACCGCCTGGGTGTGGGGCCCGAAGCGATCGTCATCGCCGAGGCCATAGCCGTAGCGCGCGAGGCGCCGGCGCAGCCGTGTTACACGCGGCCCATGATCGCCCATGCCGAGTGGCGGGTTCGCGTTGACGGAATGGGACGCATCGCCGCTCGGCCACAGCCCGATGCCGGCCTCGGCCAATTGGCGCCAGTCGAACAGCTCGCCGGGGTCCAGCTTTCGCTCCGGCGCGATGTCGGAGTGCCCGACCACATTGCGTGACGGGATCGGGTGTCGTCCGAGAACGTCGCGCGCCAGCGTGATCAGCGCTTCCATCTGGGCCGCGGGAAATGGGCGGTAGCCATTGCTGTGGCCCGGATTGGCGAGCTCGATGCCGATCGAGGTCGCGTTCAGGCCCTCGACGCCGCGCCAGCGGCTGCGGCCCGCGTGCCAGGCGCGTCGCTGTTCCGGCACCAGGCGAAAAACCGCGCCATCCTCGGCGATCAGATAATGCGCGCTCACCTCGGCGAGCGAATCGCACAGCCGGCGCAGCGCCGCCTCGGCGCTCAGCATGTCCGTGTAGTGAAGCACGAGGGTGTCGACCTTGGCACCGTCAGGCCGTGCATCGTGATTGGCCGATGGGCGCTCGATGATGGTCAGCGTCATCTCATTCCGTCGTCGCGTCTCGCGCGAAATGTTCCCGGTCGAATGATGATCAGACCCACGCCCAATAGCATCGCACCACCACCAAGGGCGGACAGCCAGCTGAGGTGGTCCCCCATCAGGCCGACCCCGGCGATCGCGCCGGTCAACGGCACGAGCAGCACGATCGCGGTCACCCAGCCGACCGGGTAGCGTTTCAACAGGTAATAGAATCCGCTGAAGCCGACCAGGGTCGAGACGATCGCGAGAAAGGCGATCGAAGCCGGCGTCTTCCAGCTTGCGGCGGCAAGCGCGGCGAATTGGTCCTGCTCGAGCCCTGCGGACATCGCGCCCAGAACCGGCGCGGCCAGCAGCGCGGTTACCGCGTTAATGGTGATCGGGTGCAAGTGGCTCAGGCGCTTGGCCTGGATGTTGGCGAAGGCGTTGAACAGCATGCCGGCGAATTGAAGGCCGATGCCGAGCCAATTCTCCTGATGCGCCGGTTCCCCGAGAAAAACGCCTACACCGAGCAAGGCGACCAGGAGCCCGAGAATCGCTCGCCGATCAAGGCGCTCGGCGAGCAGGAAATAGGCCAGCATCACCGTGCACGGCACCTGCATCTGCCAGATCAAGGCCGCGGTTGTCGAATCCACGCCGAGGCGCAGGCCGACATAGGCGGGCGCGAAATGGCCGACACCCATGAGCCCGGCGAACAGCGCGAGCCCGCGCCATTGGGCGCATGGCACGCGGATGAACCAGATCGTGCACAGCACCACCAGACCGAAACGCAGTGTGATGACGAAGAGCGGTGGCACCTCCGTGGTCGCGATCTTCGAAGGAACGAATCCGAAGCCCCAGATCGAGGCAACGAGGAGAGCGAGCAGGAGATCCTGCGGCCTCATGTCTCAGCGGGCGGCGTCGCCACGACCGGGCGCTTGATCACGATCAGCGCCACGCCAGCAAAGGTGATGAGGCCACTGATCACGGTGCGCCAGGTGATCGGGTCATTGAGTGTCAACACGCCCGAGACCACGCCGATGATCGGCACGAGCAGGAGGAACGGCGCGGTCCGGCTCACCGGGTGGCGACGCAGCAGATAGAACCAGATGCCATAGCCGATGACCGACGAAAACAGCGCCATGTAAACGAGCGAGGCGTGGAGCTTCCAGTCGGGCGCCAGGAACTCGTGGTACTGGTCGGTCTCAAGGGCGAAGGAGAGAACGAGCAGCACCGGCAGAGAGATGAGCGACATCCAGGCATTGAACGCAACCGGGCTCACCTGCGGCAGGCGCTTCGCCTGGATCGCTGCGACCGCCCACATGATGGCCGACAGGACGACGAGCGTGATGGCGAGCGGCTCGCCCGCGATGCGCGGCTCCGAGATCAGCGCCGCCGAGCCCGCGAGCGCGATCGACATGCCGATCACCGTGCGCAGCGTCGGCCGGTCGCCGAGAAAGAAAAATGCCAGCAGCGTCGTGAGCGGCACCTGGGAGAGCCAGATGATTGACGCCGTGGTCGCCTCCACGCCGAGCCTGAGCCCGACATAGAGCAACGCGAAATGGCCGACGCCGAGCGTGAGCGAATAGTAGATCACCGGACGCCACTGGCCGCGCGGCAGGGGCACGAACCAGATCGTCATGGCGACAATCAACAGGAAGCGAAGCGCCAGGAACAGCAAGGGCGGCATATGCGCAGCGCCATACTTGCTCGGGACGAAGCCATAGCCCCAGAGCACCGCGCACAAGAGGGCGAGGAGAAGATGGCTCGGTTTCACTTCAGGCCGCGTTCGCGCGCGATCTGGTCATAGGCGGCGTTGATGGCCTGGGTTTCTTTGGTCGCGAGCTCGATCATGTCCTCCGGCACGCCCTCTGCCATGAGCCGGTCGGGATGGTTCTCGCGAACCAAGTTTCTGTAGGCCGATTTGATATCGGCATCGCTCGCGTCGGGCGATACGCCGAGAACCTTGTAAGGGTCAGGCCCGGTCTCCGGCATGACGGTGCCAAGCACGCGGGCGACCGCGTCGGGCCCGAGCCCGAAGCGCCTCGCCACGTCGTCGAGGAAACGCCGCTTCGCCGCGTGGATCGAATGGTCGGCCGCTGCGACCGCCGCCAAGCGCCAGGCTGGCCGCGCCCCCGATCACCTTGCCGAAAATGCTCATGCCGTCTTGATCCAGCCGGTTCCCTGCGGGCGCCGCCGGCGCGACGTTATCCGCCCGGCCCAAGGCCCTGCAAATGGTTATTGCAAATGCATGACCCTGCTGGTTCGATCAAACGAAACAAGCTGGATCAACCAGCCAGTGTCACGGGGGAACTCATGAGCGACAATGTCGGCAGTGGGCCACGGACTATCGCGCTCGTCGGCCCTTATACCAGCGGCAAGACCACGCTTCTCGAGAGCATGTTGTTCGTTGCGGGCGCGATCACTCGCAAGGGCCGCGCACCGGACAAGAACACCACGGGCGACTCCTCACAGGAGGCGCGCGAGCGGCAGATGAGCGTCGAGGTCAACGCGGCGACCTTCAATGTCGAGGGGCGCCGGATCAACGTGCTCGATTGCCCGGGCTCGGTGGAGTTTGCCCAGGAAACCTATAACGCGCTGATGGGCGTCGACCTCGCCGTCGTTGTCTGCGAGCCGCAGACCGAGCGGGTTCTGACGCTCTCTCGCCTGCTGAAATTTCTCGACGAGAACGGCATTCCGCACATGCTGTTCGCGAACCGGATTGACGAAACCACCGTCCGGGTCGCGGAGCTGGTCGATGCGTTGAAGCCGCTCTCCTCGCAGCCATTCGTCGCGTGCCAAGTCGCCATCCGCGACGGCGCCGACGCGACCGGCTATGTCGACCTGATCAGCGGGCAAGCCTACAAGTACAAGCCCCACGCTGCCTCCGACAAGATCAGCGCGCCTGATACGATCATCGAGCGGCGCGATTCGGCCCGCACCGCGCTGCTCGAAAGCCTGGCGGACCATAATGACGCTCTGCTCGAGCGACTGCTCGACGACAAGATTCCGAGCGAGGCCGAGATCATCGGCTATCTCA
>Ga0194132_10001964_pt1 | contig 40112 bp, 36 predicted proteins | sample TA2KigOf80mmetaG_FD_148612 | JGI IMG/M metagenome (GOLD analysis project Ga0194132, IMG submission 148612) | Freshwater microbial communities from Lake Tanganyika, Tanzania - TA2015054 Kigoma Offshore 80m | ecosystem: Environmental > Aquatic > Freshwater > Lake | place: Tanzania: Lake...
GACCCGCAGAAATACACCAAGTCCAAACGCGGGCCGAAGAAGCCAGTACCTCACAAACTGAGTGGCAAAAAACAAACGCACGTATCGACTGCGCGGATTCTGGCGATGCGACGGTAGTCAACCGACCCTTACAGGGATGGCGAGAGCAGCGCGCCCCCAACGAAACGAAGAAGGACTATTGTTGTTGTGGTGCAATCACCAGAATTCGGCCGGTCATGCCTAATTGGAGGTGAGGAGTGCAATGATAATTGTACAGCGCAAACGGGGTCGCCTCTGGCAGGGTGAAAGTCCGTACGAGTGACGCATTTGGAGCAACAGGTCCGCTATCGAATACCTCTCCTGCACTTGGTGTGGTTCCGTCGATTGCTTCTGTTCGCGTCGCAGTATGAGGGAAAATAAACGACGGGCTGACGTTGGTCCAACGTACACTTTGTCCCGAAAGAATAGTGATTTGTTTCGGTTGGAAGCCAAAGACATCGTCATCCAACTTGCCCATCAGGACTTCAAAGGCAGGAGGTGGGGTAACGACAGCAGCAGTCCCTGGAATCGGCCCTGCCGCAATCGGTGGTCCAGAAGGCTGCGAGCGGGCAACATCGAGTTCGGTCTCGGTTGTCACGACCACCACATTAAAACCAAGTCCAGTAAGGTTGGCACGAGCGGTCGGAGCTTCAAACGCCAGGAACGCAGTCCCATCAGCTTTCGGCAGCACCACGCCAAGGTTCAGTTTTCCCAAAGCATTTTCAGAATTCACCAGCCAGGCGGAATAGCCGAGTACGTTCAAGCCGTTGGCCCCCGCATGAGACACAACCTTCAAATCTTTCAGTAACACTTCGACTTTTCCTAACGCCAGGTCAACTTTTGCAGTGCCACTCCCGGTCTCGCCAGGGGAACCAGTGTTAGTAAGCGTTACTGATACAGATTCAGCTGCCGCCGGAGCAACCGCTATAGCCACAAGCGCACACGCTGCCATAATCGTCTTTATACTACGCATGATCATATCTCCTTCTTTATCCTTGACCCCAGTCACATAACCGCATCGGTTCAACGTTTAGCCAAGATGCGAGATTACTTCCTCACCGGCATGATCTGCCCACGGATTTCACCAGCAGCAGCTTCCGAAGTGTGTACGTTGAGGTACCAGAGCCCCCTGCGTAATTCTCTCAGCTGGTCAGCCGTCGGTGGGCCAACACAAATGTTGATGGGGCTTCCGTTTGGCTTCAAATCAAAAATGACCGGGCCGTTGACTCCCGGAGCGGCTGGGCCGTGAATGTGTGCGGCGACGATTTGCCCTTCCAGGTCTTGAACTGTGAGAGCAACACACAAACGGTCCTGACCGTCGATGTTGAGATAGGCAACGCCCATTCCATTACTTGAGCCTGCTGGCACTTCTTGTCCGGCATTGAGATTCGACGTAAAGTCCGTTGCCCTTTGCGCCATGGCAGAACCTGGCATTCCAGCAATCCCCAAAAGCAGTGCCCCTACTGCGAGAAACCTCCAACTCACTACCCTACGAAATACAGACCTCATGTGACCCTCCTTTCCTTTCCATTCGTTATTGAATCTTGCCTGCTGAGAATTTATTTCCCTTCTCCATGGATCTGACAGATTGTTGTGAAAAAAAATCGGGGCACGGTATACCGTGCCCCGATAGAACTCTCGGCAACAATTCAGTTCGCTGAGTGAAAATATCTACTGCGGTGGCGGAGCTCCTTCATCAATCCAGCTCTGAATCGTCGCGACCTCAGCATCAGTGAGACAGTTATTGCCACTACAACCGAGTGGCATACGACCGCCAGTGATGTTTCCTCCAGCTCTTACTTTTTGGAACAGATAACTGGCGGTCGAATTCCCAGGATTGATACGTAGACGGGTAGCATCTTCAGAACTCTTGGCAATCATGTTTCTGAAGGCCTGCCCGGATTCGAGATTCAATCCAGCCTGCGCACCCGACGAGCCATGACAACCACTCGCGGCGCAATTATATTTCGTCAGAATCGATTGCACTCCAGCAAAGCTCGTTCCCGAAGCTGCATCGACCGTACCGAAAGCCTGCGCGTTTTGAATCCAGCGCAAACGAATCGTGGATTTGCGTGTGCCACCATTCCCACTGTCAACCACATCAACAGGGGCAACGATAATCTCATCACCATCAACCAGCAGATTGGTCGCCCCGGCCACATCTAGATCATTCAGAAAGGAGAAAGCAGTATTCGCTTCACCTGATCGCGCGCCGGGTTTGGCAACCGTAAACGTGCGGGTTTCGCTCACGCACGTCGGCGCAGTACATGCACCGGAACTGCCACTTTCGCGCACTTCCAAGGTAATCGACGCTGTCGACCCCGCCGGCAATAACCCTGCATTGACGGTTACCCCAAAACCACTATTTAACTGCGGTGGATTTGCACCCACATCTCCACGGGCGGCCCCCCAGGGAACCTCGATCGTCGTATTGAGCGGTGAAGTCACAAGAAGTTTTACCGATAGTGGTTGCGAACTCGTTGTGGAAAACGCAAAACCACGAAACTGCTGAATACCAGAGATTTCCTGGTTGTTTGCTGGGCTTTCCCAGTTCCTCGTAATATCAGCCGTTGCCAGAGTACTCATTCCCACAACTGCCGCGCAAAGACCCACCCGGAAAAAGCGTACGACCTGCTGTTGCTTCATAAAATACCTCCTTCTCCAAAAGATGATTATGCTGAGACAACGTGTTCTGTAATCCTCTTTGCAGAAGGTTTATTTCTCATCCAATTGGCTGTCAGGAAAATCCTGATAGCAATTTATTCCCGTCGCAGAATTTTTTTCGTGCAGCAACCAGCACCGCACGAACATGTTCTCTTCATCTCGCTTCCCGATCACGAGAAATCCTGGAATTGACTTTCCTGCAAGAATTAACTAACTGACCAGTCAGTTAATAAATGGACATCTTATGCCCTCTCGGACGATGCTCATACGAAAACCGCGCTGGCACCGACGCCCGACCGAGCGTCCAGAAGAAATTTCCGCTGCCGCCCTCCGCGTCTTTACTCGCCGTGGTCTACACCAGACAACGTTGGACGATGTCGCCAAAGAAGCTGGCATCAGCAAGGGCACCATCTATCTTTATTTCAAAAACAAAGAAGATCTTTTCATTGCAACCGCACAGCAGGTCGTTCCTGCGCTCGATGAGATCGTCAGCAACCTGTCCATCCCTTCGCGTACGAAAGAGACACTTGCTGACACACTTCGCTCTATCGCCCGCACGATGTATCGTCGCTTTCGCACACCTGCATATCTCGCCTTCTTTGGTTTGATTGCGGCGGAGACACTGCGGCATCCAGAGTGGGGGCAGTTGTATTTTGAACGCATTGTTCTTGCCGTAAACCAGCGCATCGCGGCATTGTTGCAGGACGCGATGGCAGCAGGAACCATACGGAAACTGGACCCAATCCTTACGGGGCGCGCGTTCGCTGGCATGTTCCTCATCATGGCAGTCACGCAGGAACATCTCGGTGGTAAACGCTTCACGTCGTTTTCCGAGAAACAGATTGTGGACTCACTTACAGACATTTTTCTTCACGGTATTCGGTCAAAGAGGGAGAGACACGCATGAAAAAGGTTCTGCCAGTTCTTTTGCTGTTGCTCATTGCTGCAGGCGCTGGCACCTGGTGGTATCAGCACTCGCGGCGCCCAGTACCACTGTCGTTCACCGGCTTTGTCGAAGGCGAAGAGAAAGTCATTAAAAGTGAGATTAGTGGAAGAGTCATGAATGTCACCTTCACCGACGGAGCCCAGGTGAAACAAGGCGATGTCCTTGTCGATGTAGACGCGCGTGACTACCGGTCCCAAGTCGCTCAGCAAGAACTGAACCTGGGCTTAATCCAAGCAAAGATCCGACAGGCCGAGACACAATTGACCTGGACACGCGACACGTACCCGACCCAACTCGCTGCAGCAAAAGCGAACCTCACCAAAGCCAACTCCGATACGGAGTTCGCTCAAAAGGAGTTCACCAGACGGAAAGAGTTGTTGCAGGCAGAGGTGCTCAGCCAGCAACGATTTGATCAGGCAAAGAATCAACTTGACGTGACACGAGCCTCTGTGGCACGGGAGCAGCAAGCGGTCGCCAACGCTGAGGCCAATCTCCGACAAATTCAAATCGCTGAAGATGCGTTGAACGTCCAGAAACACCAACTCGGCGTAGAAACAGAACGCCTCAACCAAATGCGCATCATTCTTGATAAATACACGATCCACGCTCCGTGCGACTGTACGGTACAAACGCGCCTGATTCGTACAGGCGAATACGTCACTCCTGGTGTCGGCATTGCGACATTGTTAGATCCACTCGATAAGTACGTACGGATTTATATTCCGGTTCCGGATTTGGGTAAGGTGCGCGTCGGAGACCGGGTACGTATCGAGCCTGACGCCACCCCTGGCGAATTCTTCCCCGGTGAAGTGAGTTTTATCGAAGATATGGCGCAGTTTACCCCGAAGAATATCGAGGTCAGAAGTGATCGCATTACGCAGGTCTTTGCCACCAAAGTACGTATCCTAGAGCACGTCGAGCGCTTGAAACCAGGCATGGAAGGCACGGTACTGCTGGATAGCCATGCGCCAGCATCGATACCGACAACAACCGCAACTTCCGCCTCACCGTCGTGAGCGGCTCCAACATGCACCAGTTGAGATAACGCCTGATGGATACGCCAATTATCACAGTGAGTCATCTGCGCAAACGCTTTGGGGCCGTGGTCGCTCTCGATGATGTTTCCTTGACTATCGATCGACCGTGTATCTTTGGCGTCGTCGGACCTGACGGTGCTGGGAAGACCACGTTGCTACGGATTCTGGTCGGCTTGTTGGAATTTGAAGCAGAGCACGCGTCAGTCCTTGGCTACGCACTCGCCTCGCAGACACAACCTATTAAAGAACGCCTGGGGTATGTGCCACAGACCTTCAGCCTGTATCAAGATCTCAGTGTGCAACACAATCTCGAGTTTTTCGCTGACGTGCACGGCTTACCCCGTCGCGTGTTTCGCCAACGCGCGGCGGAGCTTCTCGCCATTGCACAACTGGAGAAGTTTACCACTTTTCTCGCTTCAGCCTTATCCGGAGGCATGAAACAGAAGCTGGCACTCATCTGTGCGCTGTTGCATCAACCACACGTGTTAATTCTCGATGAACCAAATAATGGCGTTGATCTGATTGCCCGTGGTGAAATGTGGGCTATCTTGCGCCAGCTGCAAGACGTCACGATTATCATGTCGACAGGCTATCTCGATGAAGCTGACCGCTGTGATCGTGTCGCGTATCTCTATCGTGGCAAGATTCGCATACAAGGGGCCCCAGCGGATATCAAAGCCCAGTTTCCTCGGAACACGTACCGGCTCCTTGGCGATCTCCGGCCGGACATCATGACTCGCATACAACACGCGCCGTGGCTACACCGGGTCCGTATCGTTGGTGAAACAGTAACCGTAGAAACCACACTGTCCCGGGCTGAGGTACAGACCGCGGTTTCTGCGCTTGATCAGGACGCGCTGACCATAGAGGTGATCACACCGACGTTGGAAATGGTATTCACTGAACTTACAGAGCAGGCGGAAGGTGAATAAAAAGGCTAGAGGCTGTCAGGCTATAGGGAAGAACAAAAGGTCGAAAGGAAAATCTTTTTTGATTCCTCAATCAGACTTGAGAACATTCGTACACTTTCTGCAACAAACTCCAAGCTGTGTCATTCTGAGCGCAGAGGAGGATCTCCTTGAGAGACCCTTCTCTTCACTTAGAGTGATGGCATTCGTGTACCAATCTTTCGTGGTTTGACTTAGACTCTCAGAATTTTTTCTCTATTTCTGGCTCGAGCATCCCCTCTTAGCGAGTCCCTTATGACCGACGAAAACGCACTCATCGTCACCAACAATCTCACGCGCAGGTTTGGGTCGTTCACCGCGGTCGACCATGTGACCTTTCAGGTACAACGCGGCGAGGTATTCGGCTTCCTCGGCTCCAACGGGTCCGGCAAATCCACTACGATTCGCATGCTCTGCGGCTTGCTGGCGCCAAGTGAAGGCGCAGCCCGAGTCGCCGGGCTCGATGTCCACACGCAAGCGGCCCAGATCAGCGCACGTATCGGCTATATGTCACAGAAGGTTTCTCTCTACGCCAATCTGACGGTTCAGGAAAATGTTCAATTTTTTGGTGGCCTCTATAGTCTGACGTCAGCCCAAATCACGAACCGACAGGCTGCCCTATTCCCCCGTTTGCACCTTACAGGCCAAGAGCACGCTCTGGTACGTGAGTTACCGAGCGGCATTAAGCAACGCATTGCCCTTGCCTGCTCCCTCTTACACAATCCGGAAATTGTTTTTCTTGATGAACCAACAGCCGGAGTCGATCTGATAAACCGGCAGGTCTTTTGGGGATTGATTCAGGACCTGGCTACTGAAGGGAAGACATTGTTTGTGACCACTCATTATCTCGACGAGATGGAAAATGCGCACCGCGTGGGCTTTATCGATCAGGGGCAGCTCATCGGCCTCGATACGCCGCTCGGCCTCAAAATTGCCTTCGCCGGAGGATACCGCGTCCGTCTCTTGCATGACAACCCACAAATCGTGACTCACGCTGTCGCCCCCCTCTCTGCCCTTGGCTATACCGTACACCAAGATACATCGGACGCAGTCTTCCTGTTACTCCCGACTAACAACAAGGAGGAGGTCAGCCACATGCGTCACGCCTTGCATACCATCAACCCAACCTTAGAGTACACCGCGGCGCTCCCTTCTATAGAAGAGGTTTTTGCTGGGCGGATTCGGCAGCGACAAGGGCGGGCGGAGACAGCCTCATGAATGCACTGGGCCGCAAACTGGGTCGCTTGCGGATTCTCCTCTGGCGTGAGTTTGTCGAGTTGCGGCGTGACCGGTTTACACTCACCGTCATGTTACTCATCCCCGCGCTGCAAATCACGTTGCTGGCATATGCCATCACTACGGATTTCGATCATCTGCCACTCTGCGTACTCGACCGAGCGCAGACACGCGAAAGTCGGCAACTGCTCAGCGACATTACCGCCACCCACTACTTTATCGTTAGCCCATTACAAGATCTGAGCTCCATCGACTCGTTCTTCGGTCGCCAGCATTGTCGCGCGGCGCTCTTGATTCCTGCCGATTTCAGCGAAGTGATCGCGAACCGCGAAGAAGTTCGCCTCGGTCTTGTGCTCGATGCCTCAGACACTACACTCGCCACCAGTACGGAGGGGTTTCTCTCCGCGATTGCGCGAACGTACTATACCCGCACACGCCTGGAACGCTCACCACTCACCGAGCGCAATTTGCGTCCAGAAGCCATCGGCGTGGTGACGCCGCGTACGCGTGTCTTGTTTAACCCTACCCTGTCGAGCACCGCGTATACGATTCCTGGCTTACTCGGAATGATCTGCATGTTTCTCACGATTCTCATTACCGCCATCTCGCTCGTCCGCGAACGAGAAGCCGGGACTCTTGAACAACTCCTTGTTACTCCCATGACCTCGCTTGAGATCGTGCTGGGAAAGATTCTCCCGTTCGGTGTAGTCGCTATGGGAGCCATCATAGCCAGCGTTTTTTTCAGTTGGTTGATCTTTGGGGTCTTTCCAGTCGGCAACGTCACGCTCTTATTAGCCATCACACCAATTTTTCTGTTGATCGGCTTATCTATGGGCTTGCTGATTTCCAGTCTCGCCCACTCGTCGGTTGACGCGCTGGAACGCAGTATTCTCATCATGGTGCCACAATTGATGCTCTCAGATTTCTTGTTCCCACTCTCTCTCATGCGCATGCCATTTCGTGCCATCGGTGAGTTGTTCCCGATCACTCACTACCTTCGCATCACTCGTGGTGTGTATATGAAAGGGCAAGGATTCTCCGACCTCTGGCTAGAAGTCCTTATTCTCTGTGCGTTTCTGGTGCTCTTGGTCGCACGAGTCTCGCGTACCATTACGCGGAGCAACTAAGGAAAGGAAAAAGCATGCGGCGGCGTAACGTGTTAGCGGTGGCACGTAAGGAAGGACGAACGATGCGGCGAGATCACGGCCTTGTTGCTGCTATTCTCGTGCAGCCGATCCTGTATCTCGTCTTGTTCGGGCTCGCAATCACGAATGAAGTGAACAATGCGGAGTGGGTCGTCTATGACCAATCGCAGACGACACGGTCACGGCAGCTCATTTCCGACTTAGCCTCACTGACAGCGCTACGTGAGCCTCAGTTCGTCTTGAGTGAAGACGCCGTTGTGGACTTCCTCCGGCAGAAAGATGGACTCGCAGGTGTGATCATCCCGTGGAATTTTGACGACAAACTCGCCCGCGGCCAGGAAACACCGATTCAGATTTTGCTCAATGGCGCGAAAACCGCGAGCGCGTTACGGCTCGGGAATTATATTACGCAAACTGCAAGCGCATTCTCAGCGAGTGAACTCCCATCACGTGATCGTAGTGAACAAAAATTTCTCGCGCCACGCGTATCGATCGAGAAGCGCTATTGGTACAACCCCGGATTGCAGGATCGCTTTGGCCTACTATCGGCAATGCCAGCGAACATGCTCACACAAATTTGCCTCATGATTGCTGCGGTTGGTTTGGTAGGAGAACGCGAACGCGGTACCTTTGAGCAGCTTCTCTCGACTCCTCTATCGTTGTCGGAAATCATGCTCGGCAAAATGATTCCCTACATTGGGATCGGCCTTGTCTCACTCCTTCTTTTTCAAGCCGGTGGCTACCTCGTCTATGGCATTGCAGTCAAGGGCAGTTTGTTGCTGCTGGCGCTTGTTGCCCTGGTATTCATGTTTGCCACGATGGCGTTCGGCGTATTCTTTGCCTCCCGTGCCCGTAACATTCAACAAGCGATATTTCTCGGATTTTTCGTGATGTTCCCGTCCATTATGATCACAGGCATTCTCATGCCAACAGATAATTATCCGCCAATCATTAGCGCACTCTCGCATTGTCTTCCGGCCAGGTATTTTGCCCACGCGCTTCATGCCATTGTGCTTAAGGGCTCCGGATTTGCCGAAGTGCAGGGTGACCTACTGTTCTTGAGCGGGTTTTTTCTAGCTTCACTCGTCGCCGCAGTCGCAGTAACGAAAGCGAAGCTGGGGTGAGCAATGTCTAAGAAGTGGGAACGTTGTCATTGCGAAGAGGCGCAGACGACGAATCAACCCCTGTCCGAAAACAGAGATTGCTTCGCTCCGCTCGCACTGATAGGTTGCCTGAGAGAGTCAGACAACCTTGCTAGGGGTGGTTATTCGACTTTCAAGTCGGCACGACGGTTCATCGCCCGACCTTCAGGATTGTCCCTGCCGTTCTTCGTGTTGTCAGCTATCGGCTCCCGCTCGCCCCGACCTTCCGTCGTCAAGCGACTCGCCGCCACTCCCTTGGACACCAAGTACCCCTTCACCGATTGCGCCCGTCGCTCGGATAAGCGTTGGTTGTACTCATCCGACCCAATCGAATCGGTATGCGCTACAATCCGCACTTTCACATCCGGATTGTCTTTCAACAACCGCGCCGCTTCATCCAACACCGCAGCCGCATCCGACCGAATGTTGGACTTATCATAGTCAAAGTTCACCCCGCGTAACCGAATCGTCGTCCCCGACGTAATCGCTGGCGGCGGTGTTGGCGCTGGGGCCGGAGCCGGCGGTGGAGGAGGAGGTGGTGGTGCGGGTTCTTCATCGCTTGCCCACAGATAACCAATCGCGGCACCTATGATCGCACCAGCAGCGACACCGATGCCGATGCCTGCAGCTCGTTCATCATCATCACCAGTTCCTTTATGGCGGAATTCCGGTCCAACACCAGCACCGACACCACCACCAACAATAGCTCCAACCATGGCGCCGAGTACCGCACCATCTCGTTTACGCGGTGACATCGTACAACCGCTTGTCATTCCTATGAGCGCTAAGGCCCATAGGGCCCAGAATCTCATACCTCGTCTCATCGCACGTCTCCTTTCCTCATCCTTCTGCCTAGCCCTAGTACAGCGGTTTGCAAAACTGATTTTTCTTCCCCCCTGGAAGCAATCTGGTCTCCATACTGCTAGCTTAATTCTTGACGCGAAGCAAATGGCGAAATTAGCCCCAGTAGTCTCCCAAACGCCTAGGAGGTTTTCTGCATATGGTACTTCTTAAGTACAGGCATAACCTCAGTCTGAAAGAGCGTCATATGCTTCATCGTCTGCTCATGCGTGGCATTGCCCGGCCCTGCCCCAGCGATGGTGTACCCAAAGCCACCAAGGAAGTCGTAATCGGCAATCAAGCGATCAGCCACTGTCTTCGGCGTGCCAGCAATCATATCGCCGAGTGGCCCTCCTTGCCCAAGACCCGCAGCAAGGAAACCGCGCAGCGAGTTCTCTGTCACATAGCCGGGCGGAATCAAAAAATGCGGAGGGATCTTGAATGCTTTCGTCATGAAGAATTGACCGTGTGCGGTCGCTTCATCTTTGGCTCGTTGTTCGTCATCTGAGACATACGCGCCAGGGGCATACCCAAGCTGCGATGGATGAGGGTCATATTGAAATTTTTCACGTGCACAGGTGCGGTACGCGGTGAGGAGACGTTTGACATTTTCAATCGGCGTAAAAACCGACACATAGGGATAGCGATGTTCTGCTGCGAACTCGATGGTCTCCGAGCTACCAGCCGAAGGGAGCCAAATCGGAGGATGCGGCTTGCTGTACGGCCGTGGCCACACATTCACATAACGATACTGATAGTGTTTCCCCAAAAACTCGAATGGGCCTGGTTCCGTCCATGCACGAACGATGAGCTCATGCGCCTCATAAAACATGTCGCGGGAGAAAGTCGGATTCATATCAAGCGAAAGATATTCGCAACCAATTCCACGTACGAACCCTGAAATCACCCGGCCACGGGTGACAACATCGAGCATCGCCATTTCTTCAGCCACGCGTAATGGATTGGCACGGAGCGGAAGTCCATTGCCAAGGACGGCAATCTTGGCGTTTTTTGTGCGCCGCGCCAACATCCCGGCAATGACGTTCGGCGATGGCATCAATCCATACGCATTCTGATGGTGCTCATTAACGCAGATGCCGTCGTAGCCCAACGTATCAGCATACTCCAGTTCATCGAGATAGCGATTGTATAAGTCTGCACCTTTGACTGGATCGTAGAATGTGTTTGGGAATGTCACCCACGAGGATTCATATTTTTGATCGAAATCTTCGGGATAATCCGTCCACGGCATGAGATGAAAAAAGTAGGATTGCATTATCGCTTCGCTCCTTGGCTCTAGGCTTGAGGCTCTGGGCTCTAGACTTGGGAAAAAACGTGGTTGCCTTCCCAAAACCTAGAGCCGAAATCCCAAAGCCGTTCTTATCGTAGAAACTCCACTGCTATACGAGCAAACTCTTCTGGTTGTTCAATCGTTGGGTCATGCCCACACTGATCGATGTAGGCAACCTCTGCAGTTGGCAGCAGGCGTTTATATTCCTCAGCATAGACCGGAGGAATCAGGCGATCTTGCTGGCCCCAAATAACTAAAGCAGGAACGGTCGCATGGTGCAGTCGACGTGGCAGTTTCGGATCATGCAGATAGGGGTTCCATGCCAGACGAGCAAAAGCGCTGCGATCATGAAACATCTGTACGAGTGCGTCTGGACCAAAATCTTTTGGCATGAGCACCATCGCTTTGGATAGATCATGAAACGCCAGGGGCAGTAGCTCTTGTGGCGGGAGCCGAAACACATCAGGCATGGGGACAGACGGAATACGTAAACCCGCGGCATCGACCAGAATAAGCTTCTTGACCCGTTCGGGATGAAAAGTGGCAAACTCAGCAGCGATCCATCCACCTAATGACGCACCCATAACCCGTATTGGACCGTTGATGTTCATGGCATCAAGCAAATCCATATAGTGGAATACCATGTCATCCATACCAACGAGCCAATCCGGTAATGGCGAAGGACCAAACCCGGGATGATCTGGGAGCAAGGCACGAAATCGTTGCGCGAGCCGCGCAATGCCATCAGTCCATACGCCTGCTCCTACCGCACTATGCAGAAATAACAACGGATCACCGTGCCCTGCCTCAAGGACCCGAACCCGGTAATCTCCAACCTGCACGTAGCGTTCTTGTGGTGTACTCATGCACGACTCTCCTCTCGTCCGCCCAGTGTGCGGGTTCTACACAGTTTAGCAAAGAGGGGGGAGAAAAAGGGGGGCAGGTCAAGGGTTAGGAATCGGAATTGTAGGGCGGGCACAGCCCGCCGCGGCATTGCGGAGGTTACTTCTTACCGTCGCGTAAACGCAGATATTGCAGATAATCTTCGGGGGTCGGACGTAAGCGAAGGAACGAGAGAAGTGACCACACAAAGAAAGCCAGAGCGGTATTCTTTGCAGAGCCAAGGACGACCAACAGCAAGCCCAAAATGCCAACTGATTCGGCCATCGCCCATCGTACAATGCAGTACGATTGATATTCCATTTGCGCAAACAGCTTCCCCCCAAGAAACGCGAACGAGGTCACCACTGCTGCCGCAACTGAGGCAATCGGCAGCATAAATGACAGGTCCGAGGCTGGTTCACGTTCCCAGCCAAGCAGGTAGGCAATCACAATATAGATTGCCACCGTTCCCACAAAAGCCATCCATAACACCTTGAGCGGCTGTAATTTCATTTGCGCTGGGGCTTCTTCCATGAGCATCTCCCTACTCTACGTATTTCCTCCTTCACTGTAGAGGAACATCACATCTTGAATCTACCGCGCAAGTCAGCAGGCATGAGCGGACATGCATCCGCTGGAGCGGGGAAAAGACGGTAGCGCATATGCGCGATCCCATCATATACGCCATCACGGATACTGGCGGGTATTATATTCGCGATCGTTCCCAGTACTCGCCACACCCCACCTAATCGCCGTAGTGCATACAACACTGCCGCGGAACGCATGAGCGTCACCCCATCTGCCGTGCGCACGATGATGCTGTCGGGAAGCGTTGCGCGTTCAGACTCAGGGATTGCTGAGAGAAAAATTTCACTTTCGAGCGGGGCAAACTGGAAAGTTGTTCCGTGACGATCTTCTGCCAATAAGAACCGCACCGCACGATGACACAAACCACAATGACCATCGTAGAAAACAAGGTCAGGTGCTTTCGCCATCAACGGACGTATCCAGGCCGGATCGAAGGTGAAGAGATGCAGAATCACCATGCCAAAGCTGAGGTCAGCAAAATCAACCACGCTCATGAGAGTAAAGTGCATCATCAACATGAGAAGCCAAATCCAGGGACGGAGACGTGCAAACAATGCGAGCGGCGCAAAAGCAATCTCTAAGGCCAAAGCACCCCAGGTCTGGAGGCGCAAAAGCCACTCCGGTAGGGAAAGCAACACATCACGAATCAGCCCTGGGCGGGCAAGGGGATTCTCCATGACCCGCATCAGTGCGGTTCCATCAAGCCACGATGGGCTCGTCAGCTTCCATAGCCCGCTGTAGGTGTAGCCTACGGCCATAAGAATCCACGCGACTGCGTAAAGCGAAGGCGTCATCTGCCAGGAACCAGTCGGGTCTGTACGATTACGTGCTGCCCATGAACCGAATGGTGCTGCAGGAAGACAGGCGTGGGCAAGCAATAACCATCCGACGTATGGCAAGCCTGGATTGCTAATCGGCGGATTCCGTCCGAAGAGACAAGCCCAGATATACCAGAGCACCACCGCAACCAGTCGGTCGTAATAGCCAATAGCGAAGAGCAAACTCCCACCTGCGGCAATCACTAATAGTGTGGTTACGAACGTTGGGGTATCCGACAATGCGAAGACATTAGGGAACGCATAAAGCAGCGGGCTGGCACTGCCTTGTGGTAATACGCCCTGGTGAGAAAACAGCTCAGCTCCCCACGGAATCAGGTGGACAAAATGAATGAACAAGTACAGCCCAAAAAGAACACGGAAGAGGCTATACTGTCCGCCGGTCCAACCGTTGTTCATTGACATACAGCCTCCAAGACGCGAGGGAGGTCTGCTGGTGTCCCAGGAATCGGATCCAACCGCACCTGCATGTGACCTGCAACGTCCTTAGGATTGATGCCCAACTCTTTTAAGACTGGTGCGTCCCCACAGAAGGCATAGCGAATCACGGCTTGGAACATCGGTTGGGTGCGCGGGTCGGTCGATAACACCGGTCCGTACGCCAAGGCTGCTCCATACACATTGCGCCGGTTATAGGGTCCAGCCAGTTTCCCGTAGATCTCAGGCGTGAGTGCAAGCGAATGGACAGTACCCGCGCGATCGGTCCACTCAAGAAAAAAACGGCTAGAGTATGTTTCTAATCCTCGTGCCGCAGAGAACACTTTGGGCGCAGGTGAGGCCACGGTCGCTGCACCGATACCGCGCAGGGCCGCGAGGCCTAAGACATCACCAGTCATTTGCAATACGCCAACGATCAAGAGCACAATCGCTGCCCTATTCATGCAGCCCTCCGGGTTTCAGGTGTCGCATTGACATCGACGCCGAGCAACATTTCTCCGAGACGATACTCGCGTTCTGGACCAAAACCACAGCGTCCTTGCCACTGCAGAGGATTACGAAACGTGCCAAACAGCATGTCCCAGATTGGCAGATCAGCGAAATTGTACGAATGCAGTCCTTCTTGGTGGTGGACACAATGGCTTTCTGGCCGTTGGAAGACATAGCCAAGCCAATACGGCGTGCGCACATTCCAATGATAGAACAACTCAGCTAAACCGCTGATCAGTACAGCACCTGCAGCCGCGGCTGGGCTAACGCCAACACCGAGATAGAGAATCGCACTCGACAAGATACTATTGGCGAACAACTCGAACGGGTGCTTATAGAAGCTGGTAATGATCTCGATGCGTTGTGGGCTGTGATGCACTTGATGAAACCACTGCCACAGCAACGGCACTTCATGCCGCCAACGATGCCACCAGCAATAGACAAACGTAATGGCGACGTAGCCGGCAACACTGCCTCCCACTAGGCCAAGCGCGTCAGCAGACCACGGACGGTGACGCATCATCCATTGATCCCAGGCCACACCAGCAACCAGTACCATCAACCCCTGGATGCCATTCAGCAACAATGCGCGTAACCACCAATGAGCAACCTGCGGCCATGAACGCCCTGGTCGTGCCATCTCTACTCCCATCATCACTACTGCTGTCCCAAGAACGATAAGTGGAATCATCATACTTCGCTCCTCTGTCCAGACAAAAGGCAAGTGTCATGCCAGGGACAGTCAGGAAAGGCACGGCGAGAAAATCAAGGAAATAATTTCAAACCGGGCAACAGGGAGAATTCCACCACTTCCTTGCTGTACATTCACGGTACAGCATTGTGCACAGAGCGTCCAAGCTGTCTTTTGGAGAAGGGTTCTATATAAAGACTTCCGCAAGGTGCTGTTCCGCGAGCCAGCGATGTCGCTACGCCTTTGCCTCTATTTGCTGCAGCCAACTTGCCACATCGGCATCGCTGGGCATACGCCAATCGCCACGTGGCGAGAGGCTGACCGACCCAACTTTTGGTCCGTCGGGTAGACACGAACGTTTGAATTGATTGGCAAAGAACCGCTGTAAAAAAACGCTCAGCCAATGGCGAATCTCTGTTGCCGTGTACGCACGATCGAACTGCGCCTGGTTGGCAAGATAGAGAATCTTGGCTGGCGCTGTACCATAGCGCAGAAAGTGAAACAGAAAAAAATCGTGCAGTTCGTAGGGACCGATCACTTCTTCAGTTGCTTGTACGATCTCTCCTGTTTGTGAGGTCGGTAAGAGTTCAGGTGAAATAGGGGTATCGACAATCGCCTGTAACGTCTCGCGCGTAGCTCCAGTAAATTCATGCTCTGCTGCCCACGCAACCAGGAAACGGACTAGCGTTTTCGGAATACTCACATTGGGATTGTACATACTCATGTGATCGCCGTTGTACGTTACCCAACCAAGAGCAAGTTCAGACAGATCGCCAGTGCCAATCACAAAAGCGGTGTTCATCAACAGGCTCGTCCGCATGCGCGCCTGCACATTCTCAAATGTGAGATCCTGCCGCTTCTCTGCTGGCAGGCGACGAATACGGTCAGAAAACTCTTCTACCGAGAGACCTGGCAGCTCGATACCAAATGGATGATGTCCTAACGCCCGCAACTCCTCCAAGCACAGTTGACGAATATCAATGGCGCGAGAAGAAATCCCCAGCAGGTCCATGAGTGCCGACGCATTCTGCCTTGTCCTCTGAGTTGTACCAAACCCAGGCATGGTCAAACCCTGGATGCGCGTACGCTCCATGCCGATCGCATCGGCAGTACGGCAAGTCACAAGCAGTGCGAGGGTAGAATCCAAGCCACCGGACACTCCAATAGCTACTGTTGGTGTATTGAGATGTTGGAGCCGTTTGCCCAATCCCGCTACTTGAATGTGAAAGATCTCCTCACAGCGTTCGCGTAAATCTTGCGCACCACGTGGGACAAATGGATGCGCCTCGACTGTTCGTACTGAACGAGTTGGAGCTGGACGGGATTGCCAAGGGAAACGAATTCGCCGCATTGGCTCCGCAGCACGTTGAGAGGCTGCAGTGTCGCCAAAACTGCCCATCTGCACCCGCTCCTCCTGCAGATGTTCAAGGTCAATATCTGTCACCAGGAGAGAGGAGTCGCGACGAAATCGTTGCGACTCGGCCAGCAGCACACCGTTCTCAGCAATCAAGCAATGTCCACTAAAAACGACGTCGGTGGTAGATTCGTTGACATTGCACGAGCTGTAAACATAAGCAGCAATACACCGCGCCGACTGACTGGTCACCAGTTGGCGGCGGTACGCAGCTTTGCCAATGATCTCGCTACTTGCCGACAGGTTCACCAGCACCGGCGCCCCTTCTAACGCCTGACGAGTGCTTGGAGGTTGTGGAATCCACAAATCTTCGCAAATTTCCGCACCAAATGTGAAGATGCCCCAGCTCTCGGCAGAAAATAACAAATCATGGCCAAACGGACTGGTTTGATCAAAAAGCTCGATCTCTTGCCGTGGTGCGGCCAGCGCCGGCGCAAACCAGCGTCGTTCATAAAACTCTTTATAATTGGGCAGGAACGATTTCGGCACCACACCAAGAATCCGTCCACCTGACAGCACAGCCGCAGTATTGAACAGCTGTCCCTGCACCACTAGTGGCAAACCAACAACAACGACGCCGGAAAACTGACCATTTGTCGCATCCCGCACCTGACTCAGCGCTCTCAACGCCGCCTGTTGCAGAGCTTGCTGTTGGAAGAGATCTCCGCAGGTGTAGCCGGTCAGACATAGTTCAGGAAAGACCAACAACGCCACCCCTTCACGCTCGGCCTGGACCATGAGGTCGATGATGTGTTGGGCATTCGTCGCGCAATCAGCCACTCGCAGCTGGGGTGATGCCGCAGCAACCCGAAGCAATCCAAATGTCTCTTGTTGTTCCATTCGGTCACTCCCTCCTTGAGGAATCACCTTCTTATGTGCCAGAAAAGCGCAGCTGAGTAGAGACGGGGGTAAGGAGATGAGCTGGGTTGCCGGTGTCGATGGTTGTCGAGGGGGATGGATTGTCGTTTTGGTCGAATACAAAAATAGAGCAATGCGTAAGCACTCCCTCAAACTTTGCCCAACCTTTGCCGACATTCTCGCCCTTGACCCTCAACCCGCAGTGATTGCCATCGATATGCCGATTGGCTTACTCGACACGCCACAACCTGGGGGGCGAGAGTGCGACCGCCAAGCTCGCAAGCTGCTTGGCAGGAAAGCGAGCAGTATCTTCACGCCGCCAACGCGCCCCATGCTCAAAGCAACACATTACGAGCAGGTCCGCACGCGAGGACTCAGCATTCAGTCATTCAACATCTTGCCGAAGATTCGTGAGGTCGATCGTCTTATGACGCCGGAGCTACAGACTCGTATCCATGAAGCCGCTCCAGAGTTGGCGTTCATGATGCTTGCTGGTGCGCCGATGCGATATAACAAGAAGACACAGGAAGGGCGGGAGGAGCGACGACAAGCACTGCGTCGTTGGCTGCTCCCCGATAGAACCACCGGCAAGTACGATAATGTCATTCTGAGCAAAGCGAAGAACCTCTTCTCTCACCAGTTCGAAGAGAGATTCTTCACTCCGCTTCGCTCCGTTCAGAATGACAGGCACTCTGTTCGCAAAACACTCCAGTCCAGACGCCCCTTCCCCCGCTCCCTCGTCGCCCAGGATGACCTCCTCGATGCCTACGCCCTGGCTTGGACCGCTATGCGCATCAACCGCGGCGAGGCAAAGCAACTTCCGACACCGCCTCCGGTAGACGCAAAGGGCCTGAAAATGGAGATCTGGAGGTGAGCCATCCTCACCAGTGGCTCTCGTTCTCATCGTGTTGATGCATCGTAGCTCTTGCTGCGAGCGTAATCTCTAGGATAGCGTAGGCCGAGTGAGGGTGAAGAACACCACAGCAACACAAAAGGAGGAATGCCCATGCAACAGCGCGTGCTTGGCAAAACAGGTTTGCAGGTATCTGTGCTCACTCTTGGTGGCGGAGGCATCGGCATGGTCTGGGGTCCCACAACCGACGACGAGTGTGTTGAGACTGTCAAAGCTGCGGTCGCGAGTGGAGTGAACCTGCTCGATCTGGCACCAGTGTACGGCAAAGGCAAATCAGAAGAGATCGCCGGTCAGGCCTGGCGCGACCTGCCCACCAAACCGCTGGTCGCTACCAAGGTGTTCGTCATGCCAGATGAGCGTAAAGATCTTGCCGGTGCAGTCCAGCGCTCTCTCGAAGGAAGCCTGAAGCGCTTAGGACTGACTCAAGTCGACCTCTTTCAGCTTCATAATCAGATTGAACCCCAAGAACCAACCGCGCCACGGAGACTCACACTGCGTGAAGTCGTCGGCCCCGGTGGCGTGTTAGAAGCAATGCAGAAACTCAAAGACGCCAAAGTCGTGAAAGCCCTGGGCTTCACCGGTATTGCTCGTCATGATGTCGTGCGCGAGTTGTTTACGGATGGTCGCTTGGCAACCGTTCAACTCGTAACCAATATCTTGTGCACAGAAGGTGAGATGGGCGCACGCGGGGATGCACCGTATCGCGATCATCTGGAAATGGTTCGCCTTGCGCAGGCGGCAAACTTCGGTGTGTTTGGCATTCGTCCGTATGCTGCAGGCTCACTCACGGCAGCGATCGATCGCACCTTACCGCCTGAACATCCCGTTGTTCGTGATTTTGCCTTAGCACAACAACACCTAGGCTTTCTGACGAGCGAAACGGCTGCACCGTTGTCCGTCGCAGCGATGCGTTACGCGCTCAGTCTTCCAGGAGTAAGCACCGTAGTCACCGGAGCAAAGAATCGCACAGAGCTGGCTGAGGCAGTCGCCGCGGTTACAGCTGGTCCACTGCCTGCAGCGATGATGGAACGCATTGCCACTTTACAGCGCACGGTGCTATTGGGGAATAAAACGTAAATATGTAAAACGTAACCACCTCCCCCATCCTTTTACGTTTTACGCGTTACGTTTTACGCGTTATGTTTTCTGCATCTTGGACAGACGCGATGATCACCAAACTCGTTATTGATCACATTCAGTCACCGACGTTCGACGGCGTCTCTTTCGGCAACATTGGGCAGTATGAGAAACTCATTGGACAGGCGTATGGCGAACTCGATCCTGAGAATCCTCTCAATGTAGTGATTGCCGACATAACACTAGCCCCACGCAACGCCCGTGGCCTCGTCGAGTACGTCGTGGATGTCTGTATTTTGAAACCAGTGGATACCTCACGAGGCAATCAGGTCTTGCTCTGTGATGTCACCAATCGCGGCAACAAGATGACCTATCTGCCGCTCAATTTTCCTGATCGTGCACCACCAGAGCACCTGCCTATCAATAATCCAACCAGCGCAGAAGACGCCGGCGACGGGTTCTTGATGCGCCAAGGATACACGATCGTATGGACCGGGTGGGATGCCACCGCGCCCGCAGGCAATGATCGTATGACCATTACCGTGCCGATCGCGACTGAAAACGGCAAAGCGATCGTTGGCCCCTCACTCGAAGAGATCATGGCCGAGAACGCTCGGCATATTCCACCTGGCACCACGGAAGTGCTCACCTGGCCGCTCACCTATCCCGCGGCAACATTGGATCAATCGCAGGCATCATTGACAGTGTTTCAGTATCGCGGCGACGCGCCGACTACTATTCCCGCTACGCAATGGCGATACCTCGACGCATCGACGATTGGTCTACTACCAGCAGAAAAGACGCCTTTTGAGCGTGGCAAAATCTATCAGTTTGTGTATCCAGCGACTAACCCAAAAATCACTGGTATCGGTTTTGCTGCGGTGAGAGATGTGGTGTCGTTCCTACGTCATGCCAGTGCGGATCAACAAGGAACCGCAAATCCGCTGGTGAATACACTCCAATGGTCGATCGCGACAGGATTATCGCAGTCAGGACGCTTCCATCGCCCATTCTTGTATCTCGGCTTCAATCAAGACGAAGAGCAGCGTCGCGTGTTCGACGGCATGATGCCCTACATCAATGGCTCTGGCGGCGGCTTCTTCAACTATCGCTTTGGTCAACCCAACCAGACCGCTTTTCAGCGCTGGAGTCACGTCTATCCTGAGCAGTTCTTTCCCTTCGCGTACACCACCCTTACTGATCCACTCACAGGAAAAACTGGCAGTGTCCTCACACGTAGCGAAGCGTCAGGCACAAGCCCCAAGATTCTCGAAGTTAACGACTCCAATAGTTATTGGTTCAAAAGCGCGTCGCTGGCGATTACCACACCCGATGGTAAAGGCGATTTGCCTGATCCGTCGAACGTACGCTTCTATTTGCTCTCCAGTATTGCGCATGGGGTCGCGTCCGGTCGTGGCCTTTGCCAGCAGTTGCAAAACCCCACCAGTCCAGGCCCTGCGCTGCGGGCGTTGTTAACTGCGCTGACGGAATGGGTTGTCTCCGGCACGGAACCACCATCGAGTCGCGTGCCACGCCTACGCGATGGCACTCTCGTCCCATCGCTACCGCAGTCATCAGTTGGCTTCCCAGAGATTCCTGGAGTCACCTACACAGGCGTCGTCAGTGTACGCGAGCTGTACGATTATGGACCCGAGTTCAACCGCGGCATTATCAGCCACTGGCCACCAGTTCCCACTGGTCGTGCCTATCCAACACTCGTCCCCAAAGTCAATGCAGATGGCATCGACCTTACAGGCATCCAACTCCCAGACATTGCCGTTCCGATCGGAACCTACACAGGTTGGAACTTGCTGAGAACTGCGCCCAAAGACGAGTGCTCTGCCATGGGCTCATTCATTCCGTTTGCTGTCACTAAAGAGCAGCGACTCACGGCAGGAGATCCACGCCTATCGCTAGAAGAACGGTATGGCACCCACAGCCGCTATGTCGCAGCTGTCGAAGCAGCAGCGACCCGGCTGGTTGCTGAGCGTTTATTACTGCTGGAGGATGCGGCAGCGTACGTCGACGCAGCGAAGAAGCGGGCATTAGGCCTGCCACTGTGAACAAGGATGCGGATTTGGGTTTGGATTCTTCCTTAAGACTTCTTCCACCTCAACATCCGTCCCCCTCGTTCCCCCGTATGCCGCCCGTGGTCAGCAGTAATCTTGCCGTTGACGATCACATAGTTGATGCCTAGTGGATACCGTCGTGGCTCTTGGTAGGTACCAACGTCGGCGACTGTGTGAGGGTCGAAAACAACAAGATCAGCATACGCTCCTTCGCGAATCACTCCACGGTCGGTGAGGTGGAACCTCTGCGCTGAGAGACCGGTCATGCGATGCACGGCTTCTTCAAGTGAGAACAATCGTTCATCACGGGCGTAGGTTCCGAGCACTTTGGCAAAGGTGCCATACAGGCGTGGATGTGGTTTGCCTTCGACTGAAGGAATGCCGTCTGAGCCGATCATGGTTGTTGGATGCGCAAGGACACGTCGCACGTCTGGCTCTTCCATGCCAAAGATCACCGCAACAACTCCCTCCCCTTCTTCCACGAGAATATCTTTCACAGCTTGTTCGAGGGGTTTTTCAAGTAAGCGACAAATTTCATCGAGGGTTTTGCCTTCGTATTCATGGCGGTTTGGGGTTGACGCGATCAGCACGTCCTTTGGAGAGACCAATTCTAACGATCCACCACTCGCCAGCGCTGCCAGGGTCGTGCTACCAGCAATGTAGGGATAGGCGTCTGAAGTCACGTCCTGACCACGTTGTCGCGCTTGATCAACCAGAGCGAGACTTTCTATGACTTTGCCCCAGTTCTGGCGACCCATGGCTTTGTGATGGGAAATCTGCACAGGCACACCAGCTTCGGCTCCGATACGTAGGGTTTCATTGATCGAGTCGAGCAAATGCCCTGCTTCGTTGCGCATGTGAGTTGCATAGAGGCCGCCATATTCAGCAACCACTTTCGCCAAGGCAATAACTTCTTCGGTTTGCGTATGCGGTAAGTAATAGAGTCCGGTGGAAAGCCCGACTGCACCTGCTTCCATCCCCTCACGAACCAGCGCTTGCATAGCGTTCAGCTCTTGCGCTGATGGTGGTCGTTTGTCACTGCCCAATACGCCGTAACGTATGGCAGCATGAGGAATCTGGGCGACGACATTGACCGACGGAGGCTGCGCTTCGAGCAACGTAAAGAACTCATTGGTTGTTTCCCAGGAAAATTTTCCTAACGGTCCGAACAACACTGCACCGAAGCCTTGCAGGAATTCTTTGTATGCCACACTCGCGGGCGCCGCACCAAACCCGCAGTTACCGATGACTTCAGTCGTCACGCCCTGCATGATCTTGAAGTCACACAACGGTCGATCGAGCAGCGCGAAGTCGTCATGGGAGTGGACATCAATGAAACCGGGAGAAACAACACGACTTGTGGCATCAAGCGTTTGCTTAGCCGTTCCGTTAACGGTGCCAACTGCCACGATACAATCGTCCTGAATGGCAACATCAGCCGCAAAACCAGGACGGCCAGTACCATCAATCACTGTTCCGTTGCGAATGATGAGGTCGTAGGACATGACTCGCTCCTATCGTCACGGTAGATCGTGCAAGCATACGTTCGGATTTCTTCCCCCATCCTGAGGAAAAGCATAGTAAATGTAGATTGCGGAATGCGGACTGTGGATTAAGAGGACAAAGATCGATGTTCCTTCTCCTGGAATCCGCAATCCGCAATCGCCAATCCGCAATTTCTTACACGGGTTTAAACTTCGGCACAGAAATCTCTTCCGTCCAGTCGTCAAACGTCACTTGCACTGGCATGCCGATCTTCACCTGTTCGGGTAGACAGCCGACAATGTTGGTCATCATCTGCGGACCTTCATCAAGCGTCACCAACGCCACAACGTACGGCACATCGCCAGCGAAGGCTTGCGTGACTGGACGATAGACGATCGTGAACGAGAGCACTTTGGCTCGCCCTGAGGCTTTTATCCACTCAACTTTCTCGCTCATACACGAAGTACAGTACAGACGTGGATAAAACTGATGGTGACCACAATCCGCACACTTCTGGATGTGTAACTCATGCTTTTTACAGCCATCCCAATAGGGTTTGGTTTCTTTGGTCGGGACCGGAACCGGTTTCACTCCTGGTGCAGCCATTAGTTTCTCTCCTTTCCGAGGATCATCGAGCAATGGGTGGACATGATCCCACCTTGTGCATGCACGAAAACGACTTCAGCCTCTTTGACCTGCCGTGGACCACACTCGCCGCGTAGTTGTCGTACCGCTTCGGTGACCGAGAATAACGAGCCTGGATGGCCGGGGTGACAATGCGACATCAGGCCACCATGGGTATTAATGGGCAACTCGCCACCAAGTTCGATGCGTCCGCCTTCGACAAACCGTCCACCCTCGCCTTTTGGACAGAACCCTAGATCTTCAAGCTCAATAATCACGACTGGTGTGAAACAATCGTAGAGCTCAGCAACATCCATGTCCTTCGGTCCGAGGCCAGCCATTTTATAGGCGCGTTCACCAGCTTCTTTCGCGGCAGACGTCGTCAAGCTCTGGGCCTGGCTCACGTGTTCATGCGAATGGCCTTCACCAACGCCGAGCATGTAGACTGGTTTTTTCTTGAAGTCCTTCGCTCGTTCGGCAGATGTCATGATCACCGCCGCTCCACCGTCAGACACCAGTGAGCAATCCAAGAGGTGTAAGGGGTGAGCAATCATTTTAGAGTTGATCACATCATCGATGGTAATCGGTTGGCGCATTTGCGCAGCGGGATTCATCGAAGCATGTTTACGACAGGCAACCGCGACTGCGGCCAATTGCTCACTCGTCGTGCCATACTCATGCATATGCGCTTGGGCCAACATCGCATAGAAGCCGGGAATAGGTGGCCCATAGGGTCGCTCAAATTGCGCGTGCCCTGCAGTCGACATCGCCTCAATCGCACGGTCACGCGAGAGCCCCGAAAGCATGTTGTCGGCCATCGTGATCAACACCGTATTGCACACGCCAGTGGCGATCGCCGAGGCGGCATGGTGCATGATCGCCAGCGTCGTGCCCCCACCTGTTGCCACGTTGAGGCAATAGCGAGGAAAGATCTGCATGTATTCAGCGATCATTTCTGCATGGTACATGTAAGGCTCGACGAACGAGGTGCAGGTAATGAGGCCGTCAACATCATCTTTCGTGATGCCTGCGTCTTCTAGCGCGAGCTTCGCACCTTTAACATAGAGTTGGGTTGCGCTGAGGTGCGGCACGACGCCGACTTCGGTGTCGGCTGCGCCGACAATCGCGACTTTTCCACGGAGCGAGTCCATTGCTTGCTCCTCCTTTTCTGGTAATCCGCCGTCTGGGTGACATGACGGTTGGCTATCCTATAGCTGCTCTACGCTTGACCTGCAAAGGGCAGGAAAATCTGCTACAGGAACTCCAGCAACCAAGGAGGGCATACGTATGGCAACAACATCCACAGAACAAATCGATTGGAAAGAGGTCAGCGATAAACTACAGAACCTACTTCGTCTCCGTACTTTGCCGATTGGCATGAAGCTGTTTGAGACAGTGGAAGAGATGGAAGCCATTCCCAAGATTCGGCGGCCTAAGAAACATCACACCACCTGTCAGATTGTGACACAAGCACGACAAGTCGGCTGGACGGTGGGTGTCACGGTCGACAACCTCATGCCAGGCAATTGTGGAGCCGTGATCGGGCTCAAAGAAGTCCCTCCCAGTACGCTCGATGGCTCCCAGATGGCTGGAGTGTGGTTCAAAGATAAGGAAGAAGCAGCGAAGCACCAACAAGCGATGACGCGCGTTGCACCAGGGCGATACAATGCCATGGTGGCCTCACCACTTGCGTCTGGGCGACTCAATCCACCAGACATCGCCTTGATTTATGGGACGCCTGGCCAGATGATCTTGTTCATCAATGGCCTACAGTGGAAGGGCTACAAACGCTATCAGTTTGGTGTCGTTGGCGAGAGTGCGTGTTCGGACTCATGGGGTTGTGCTCTCGCAACTGGTGAGCCTTCACTGTCTATTCCGTGTTACGCTGAACGGCGCTATGGGGGCGTGGCCGACGATGAGATGCTCATGGCGTTGCTACCACAACTATTACCAAAAGTGATCGAAGGATTAGAAATGTTATCCAAAGCGGGACTGCGTTACCCGATTCCCAATTACGGTATTCAGATGGACCCCAGCGAAGGACTTGCCGTCAGCTACTCGGATACGGGAAAGCAACGCTAGCTCCGACTACCATCACCAGGCAGGGGCGATAATACCCTGCCTCACTCACTGTCAACTCACCATGACACTCTCCATCGAGAATTGTCACTTCTGACATTATCGTGTGTCAGTTCTGACAGTCGACTATCCTTCTCCCGCCTTCTCTAACTTAATGTTCATATATTGAGCGATGGTGTGACTGCATCCTATTGACATACTGCCGGAAAAATTAGGGAGTAACATCTTGTTGCGCCTCTGCTTTTTCACTCTTGACAAAAGACTCCTTCTTCCGAGAGAGTAGCGTTACGCTATTTAATTGAGAATAAATTCATGGTATTAGTTTTGCAGAATTTAAAAATGGAAGGGAAAGTACAGAATCAAACCAGCGTGAAGTTTCCGCATCCTTCCTCTGTACTACATACTTTTCTTCTTGTAAGGAGTGAGGCTGTGATAATGAAGAGAATGAGCGTGTTGGCCGTTATCCTAGCGGGACTGCTTCATCTGTCTTCCGCTTCTTCTGTGTTCGCAATGACCATGGTTCGCTACGAGGCTGAGAGAGCACAGGTCAATCCACAATATTCGCACACACCGGGTGGATTTACTTTTACGTTTGGTCAAGGAGGTCAGGCAGAAACCTTTGTTTTTGCCCAAGATTTTGCAGGTTGCACCTCAGGTGGCCCGAATTGTGCGCCTGGGTACCTTACGCAGCTTGATGCCCTTGGTACTGCAACACTCAAAGGGGATGCGTGGAGCCAGACGTCTGCTGACAGAGGGTTCCATATTGACATCGAGCTTTCTGGATTGGCCAATATTGGTGGTGTAGGTAGCCCCAAAAAAGAGCTGGTAGACACGGCTTATAGCAACCTCGGAGGTCCGATCGATCCAAACAAGTGGGGCTACTATACGTCGGCGTTTGGGACCCTCGCTGGTTTTGGTACGTACGCAGGCTATGTTGTTTCCATCTCTAATTTCGGACCGCCGTTTCAGATCGGAGACGGCGCCAACGGGAAAAATATCAGCTTTGGCGGATCAGGTTGGTTTGAGGTCAAGAGCAGTAACGTTCCACATTTGACCGCAGGATCCCTTGGAGATGGAAATATCACTCTTACGAATAGAGTCGTCATCAACATTGACGACCCATTGATAGTTCCTGAACCGAGCACGATCCTTCTGCTTAGCAGCGCCTTAATCGGAATGATGTGGTATCGTCATAAGGTCTAGTCATATCGACCTTCTTTCTTTTCCATGCTTGTCGGGGGCGTCGGATACAACGCCCCCAATTTTTTTGCAAAACCAAGTTACCATTCCCTCACCATCATCTACAAACTTGCGAATGCCCGATCAATCCGTTCAAAGCGACGTCGCACAAAATCACGTGCTTCTTCGTGGGTATGAGTATAAAGTTCATTTTTCTTGATCGCCGCGACAACTTTCTCTGCGGCTAATTCCGGCGTCAATACTCGACCTCGCATACTTTGTTGCTCAGCACTGGTTTGCTGCCGCTGTGCTTTTACACCACCAAGTTCTCCTGGGCGGTTGCGCTCGGATTGATTGATGTTGGTTGCTAAAATCATCGGACACAGGACCGACACTCCAATGTCGTGCTCTTTGACATCACGCGCTAAGCACTCAGACAAAGCGACGACACCATATTTGGCTACGCAGTACGCACCAAGACCACGATTAGGAGCAAGTCCAGCAAACGAAGCAGTATTCACGATATGCCCCCCTTGCTTCTGCGCAATCATCCGGTTGAGGAACGCTTCAACTCCATGAATCACTCCCCAGAGATCGACCCGGATCACCCATTCCCAATCTTCGTGTTTCATCTCTTGGATCGGACCAAACACCGCCACTCCAGCATTGTTAAAAACAACGTGCGCTGCACCAAAATGGTCCCATGTTTTCTCTGCTAACGTCTGGACTTGTTTCAGATCCCCTACATCAGTGCGCACGCCAAGACATTCTCCTCCTCGCCCTTGAATCTCTTTCACTGCAGTATCAAGGGCGCCCTGTTCTATATCCGCTAAGACAATGCGCATTTTCTCACGCACAAACGCACGTGCAGTTGCTAGCCCAATACCACTCGCCCCGCCAGTGATTACGGCTACTCGTCCAGTAAGATCTTGCATCGCTTCTCCCTCCACAAAGAAATACGGGCAGCACAATGGCTGCCCGTATCGTTCTACCAGGTTACGCATCTCCCTGCATTCACCCTTCGCCAGGCTCAAGGTGAACAGGTCTGGTGTCGTAATTTCTGAGCAGGTGCCCTTCGTACTAAGCTCTGAACCCAGTCGAAGGATCGAAGCATGGAGTGCTTTTTTGCAACTGACCACACCTGCGTCTTATGCTCTTTTACGCCGAATCGGCAGATACTCAGGTCTCCACATCCCACTTTCGACAAAAGCATCTAAGTTTTTCTCTGGTACTTCGTTTCGTGCCAAGCCATCTTTTATTGCTTGTTTGATAACGGCAACGGCAACGTGCTTGCTCGCCTCGCGTATTTGCTCAACACGCGGGTAAACTCCACCTTGAGCAATGCGCTCGTCAGTGGTGAATTCGTTCAATGCCATCGCTGCTACGGTCAACATCTTCTCAGTCACTTGTCGTGCTCCGCTCAGCATCACGCCAAGTCCGAGCCCAGGAAAGATAAACGCATTGTTTCCTTGTCCCACGGGGTAATTTTTTCCGCCATAGGAAACATCCGCATACGGACTCCCAGTTGCCACGATCGCTTTGCCATCCGTCCAACGGTAGACATCAGCTGGTTCAACTTCACAGTTGGCCGTCGGATTAGAAAGTGCGAACACGATTGGATTGGGAGTATTCTTCGCCACTGCACGCACAATTTCCTCTGGGAATGCGTTACGTTGCCCAGATAAGCCAATCAAGGCTGTCACTTTTCCTTGTTGTACGGTTTCGAGTAAATCAGGAATTGCGCCTTTGGTTTTCCAGCCAGCAATCCGTTGCGGATCAAGCGCAAATTCTAATTTGTAGGGCTCAAGCCCAGAGCGATTGCTCAGCACGAGACCTTTCGAGTCCAGTGTGAGCATGCGTTCCTTGGCCGCTGCAAATGGAGTACCTTCCAGCTCCATCCCGAGACAAATCTGCCGCGCAACACCAACACCACCAGCACCAGCACCATGAATGACAAACACCTGGTCTGATAGTCGCTGCTTGATCTTACGCATGCTTGCTAATAAACCAGCAAGCACGACTGCACCGGTTCCTTGAATATCGTCGTTGAATGACGGTACGACATCCTGAAAACGATCAAGCACATCGAAGGCTTTTTGTTTGCTGAAATCTTCCCATTGGAGCAGCGCTGAAGGAAACCGTTTCTTAAAGGCAGTAACGAACTTCTCAATAAAGTCCATGTACGCCTTGCCTTCGAGTCGCTTGTGTCGGACGCCTAGGTACAATGGATCATCAAGCAGATCTTGGCGATTGGTGCCAATATCGACACCAACTGGTAAGGTGAAAGCAGGATCAATCCCAGCCGCTGCCGTATAGAGGGAAAGCTTGCCGATACAGATCCCCAGCCCGCCAACACCTTGATCACCAATACCAAGGATTGCTTCGGCATCGCTCGCAACCACAAGTTTCACATCAGGAAGCGGCGTATTCTCAAGCAAAGAATCAATGTAATCGATGTTTTCGGTACTGATTATAAGTCCACGCGCGTGACGAAAGATATGACTAAATTTCTCGATCGCCTCACCAACTGTGGGCGTATAGATGATCGGCATCATCTCTTCGAGATGTTGAGCAACCAGCGCATAGAAGAGCACTTCATTACGATCTTGTAACAGGCGCAGAAAAACGTGCTTATCGATGGGAGATTTACAGTCTTTGAAACCAGCGTAGCTTTGTTGTACCTGCTCAGAGAGTGGCGTCACGTGCGGCGGGAGGGTGCCTAGCAACCCAAGCGCCTTGCGCTCTTCCATCGTGAAGGCCGTACCCTTGTTGAGCAGTGGCGAACGCGTCAACATATAACCTGCGAGATCAGTCTCAAGATACTCTTGTCCGTTCGCGTCAATTTTGCGGACGTACTGTTGCATAAAAGCCCCTTGCGTGAAAATAAGTCGGCGCACTATAGCTGAGCGGCTGAGCAAGGAGAACCCCAGTTTTTGGAAACGTTGGAGAAAAGTGAAAACGTGGACGACCCCACCGCGTGCAGAACGAATGGGCGGTGGAAAGAATAAGAATCCCGGCGACCACCCACTGGTCACAACTTAAGAGACGGCCTTGTTTTTTCAGGCACTTCGCACCGTGGCGAGGTTCCTTCTCCCTCAGGGAGAGGGAATTCCTGCACTGCCAACAGCTTAAGTTGTAACTGGCGGCGATCACCTCACCGTTTTTAGCGGATTTCCGAAAAAGGGAATCCCTGAGATGTCGATGTTCTGCCGATAGTGGCAAGCACAGCCTGCCCTACTCAGAACCGGCAAAGACACGTAGGGCGGGCTGTGCCCGCCACCAGAGACTGCGGGATATTTTTTCCAAGAAATCGCCTTAGCCGCCTATTTACGCTCTCACCTTATTATTGCTTCTCTGCTTTCCTGTCTCTCTGTTTCTGCTTTCGTATGAGGTCATTGATTCGACGGAGGCTCAACGACATCAACGCCATCAGGGACAGTGAAACGGAAAAGCGATTCGTCGGCTGGGCTTTTGCGATTGATATTCGTGAAACGCACGCGCGTCGTATTACCGACAGGGTCGATAATGGTGGCTTGTACGATGTCGAACGTCTTCATATCAACTTCGAGATCTAAAAGGCCGATCGCTTCTGGATCTTTCTTTGGCGTTAAACGTAACGTGTACGTCTTCGCCTCTTGTGCGTGCAGGGTCGGAGTAAAATCCTTGGTAATTTGCCCAACACCAAGAAGAAAGGAAGCAGGAGAACTAGAGCGGAAAGCTTGCGCGAAGGGAGTTTTGAGAACTTGCTTTTCTTTGGGTTGATGGAGCCAGAAGAATTTTCCGTCAGAGACCAATAACTGCTCAGGATCGACAAATTCCCAACGCATGCGCCCCGGCTTCTTGAAGAAGACTTTTCCGTTCGCTGTCACTTTCTGTCCGAGCGTCGCTGACTCGACTTCTTGGGTGAAGTCCGCACGAAAGCCTTTGGTCGAGTCGTATCGAGCCTGGAGTTTTTTGACAATGGTTTGGACAGAAGCGGGTGGTGCAGCGTAAACAGAGTAGCCAGTAGAAAAAAGAACTGCGACACACAGAAACAGCCGAACAAGGAAAGTTTTCATAGTACTGCATATAAACACGAGCGCAACGAAAAAGGCACTACACTCCCCATGCGGACTACGGACGACTGGCTACTGACTACTTTTCCTCATGCTGACTACTCGTCTTATTCCCTTCCCCCACTAGCGCGCACGAGAACCTCACGAGGTTTGCCTGCCTCGGCAGCAGGCGCAACTAACCCTTCTCGCTCCATTCTTTCGATCATGCGTGCTGCACGGTTGTAACCAACGCGGAGCCGGCGCTGGAGCCAAGAGATCGAAGCCTGACGGCTTTCCATGACTAACTCGCGCGCCTGTTCGTACATCTCATCATAGTCGTCTTCTTCCATACTACCGTCGGCACCTTTGGTACTGCGCGCCTTTTCCAGTGCAGCAACAAATTCGGAGTCATAGACTGGCTTGCCTTGCTTTTTGATCGCAGTTACGACCTTGCGAATTTCCGCCTCAGAAATGAAGGCACCATGAATACGCTGGGGCTTCGCACTTCCAGGTGGGAGGAACAGCATATCTCCTTCACCCAGAAGTCGTTCCGCACCAATGGCATCGAGAATCGTGCGCGAGTCAATCCGCGAAGACACTTGGAAAGATACCCGCGCGGGAAAGTTCGCCTTGATCAAACCGGTAATGACATCGACTGACGGTCGCTGTGTCGCAAGGATGAGATGAATTCCCGCCGCGCGTCCCATCTGCGCTAAGCGTGTAATCGGCTCTTCAATATCACGACCAACGGTCAACATCAGGTCAGCAAGCTCGTCAACAATCACCACTAAATACGGCAACCGCTGATGCACGAAGGGCTCGGCTTTCGCAGCCTTCTCCCCGAGTGCTTCATCATCACCCCCTTCCTCAACAATCTCGGTAAGCTTTATCGCCCCTTTGGCATTCGGCTCTCCAGCTTCGATCACGCGATTGTACGCCGCAATGTTGCGCACGCCTTTATCTTTCAGGAGTTTGTAGCGGTACTCCATACGGCGCACAACTTCTTGCAGCGCCGCTCCGGCTTCTTTGGGGTTCGTGATCACATGCGACAATTGATGCGGCAGTTCTTCGTAGAGTGAAAGTTCAAGCATTTTGGGGTCGATCATGATAAAGCGCACGTCGCGCGGCGTCGCCCGATACAGCAGGCTCATGATCATCACGTTTAGTGATACTGACTTTCCAGTACCGGTCGCTCCAGCCACCAAAAGATGCGGCATACGGGCAATATCGGCGACCACAGGATTTCCCACCGTGTCTTTGCCAAGGGCCAGGGTCAGTGGCGAATCAGACTGTTGAAACCCTGGGCTCTCGACAATCTCACGCATACAAACTTTTTCACGTTTGGGATTGGAGACCTCAATACCCACGACAGCTTTCCCTGGAATGGGCGCCAGGATACGCACCGACACTGCCCGTAAGGCCATCTGTAAATCGTCCGCTAAGGAGACAACACGATTGACCTTCACCCCAGGTGCAGGCTCAAACTCATAGGTGGTAATCACTGGGCCTGGACGTACGGCAACGACCTTTCCCTCAACGCCAAAATCCCCGAGCTTACTCTCAAGGATGCGAGAACTCGCATGCAATGCATCTTCATCAACTTTCACTGCTAACCGTACGGGCGGATCAATGAGCGATACTGCTGGAAGAACGTACGGTCTGCCATTTGCAGTCACGGCTTCACTGAAAGTTTTTACTGGAGCGGGTTTAGCACGTTCGGTTTTGGCAACTGCAAGAGGCGGAGGTGCCGGTTCGGCAATAATAATCGGAGGGAGAGAATCTTCCTCATCCTCCTCGTCTAAAAGCAACGCTGGAGGTGCCTTCTTGGTAGCTGATTCTTTGCGACTCGGGCGCTTTGGCGACGGTAGGAGGTCAAGCTCAGGATCAGGGAGTTCCGGTCGTTCCCACGTCAGACGTGGAAGCAGTCCTTCAAACCACGTGAATACAGAGCGCAATCGTCCGGGAAGGGCAGAGAATTTGCCTATAAGCGCATAACTCGAAGCGAAGACCCCAGCTCCAGTGTCGGATAGAGACACCCGCGTCATGCCCATGAACGACATGAGCAACATGGGGACAAGCAAAAGGTGAGCACCGATGACATTGAGCCCAGTGCGCAAATGCAGGGCAAGAAACCCACCAATCCACCCGCCAGCTTCAACGACCGGGCGTTGCCCTCCCCAAAGCGCCAGCAACGCAGCCGCTGTCACCAGAAAGACTCCAAAGGATAACAATTGCGAGAGAAAAGCAGGACATTGCCACTGGTGGAGCAAAACTCCAGCAAAATACAACAACGACAGGGGCAAGAGATAACACGCCTGGCCAAAAGCCGGGCATAACAAGTCCGCAAATAGATGACCGATCAGCCCAACAGCATTACTGTTTGCCTGACCAGCCTGATATGAATAAAACGCTAGGGTAAAAAAGATCGCCAATGCGATATTCGCGACCCCGATCACCTCTCCACCGAAGGGCTGTTCCTCCGGCTGCGGTTTCCTCCCCACCGCCATAACCTCCACCTCCTCCGCATCACATCTCCATTACAAATGGGAGCACCACTGGTCGTCGACCAAACGTGCGACGAAAATGTCGTCGCAACACTTGCCGAACTTGTTCCTTCACCACCCCTACATCCGTGCGCGTCTCACGGGGCAATTCACCAAGTGCAGCTCGGACTGCTTCTTTCGCCGCCTCAAATCCTTCTCCATTCGTCGCTGCAAGAAATCCACGAGACAACAAGTCTGGTCCAGTCAACACCTCTCCAGTCTGTTGTGCAATCCCGACAATCGCCACGACCAACCCATCTTCAGCCATGTGACGACGATCGCGAAGCACTTCTTCTTCTATTCCCCCCAGACCATCGACGAAGACGCGGCCTGCGGTCACCGACTCGGTCATCTGCGCACCCTTCGCCGTAATCTCCAACACCTGGCCATCTTCTAGTAAAAACACCCCCGTTGGGTCAACTCCCACCCCTCGTGCTAACTCACAGTGACGAACAAGAAAACGAAACTCTCCATGAATAGGAACGAAGAACTGCGGTCGTAACAGATTCAACATGAGCTGCAATTCTTCTTGGCTCGCGTGACCAGACACATGCACGCACGCGATGGCTTCATAATACACTTCAGCCCCCCGTCGGCACAAGTGATCAAGAAGTCGGGCAATGGTCCGCTCATTCCCAGGAATAACACGCGACGATAAAATAACCGTATCACCGGGACGAATTTTCACGTGCGGATGATCTCCGGTCGCAATACGAGATAAAGCTGATAGCGGTTCTCCCTGTGACCCCGTGGTCAGAAGGGTCACCGTTTGCGGATCGCGGTCACCAACCTTTCCAACGTCAATAAACGTATCCGCAGGAATCTTGAGATGACCAACCTCACGCGCAATTTCGATGTTATTGACGAGGCTCTTACCAACCACACCCACGGTCCGCCCTTGCTTGAGGGACAGATCAATCACTTGGCGTACGCGATGGACATGCGAGGCGAAGGTCGCCACTAAGACCTTCCCACTCGCATGGGCCATCAAGTCTTCCAGTGGACGAGTCACTGTCCGTTCAGACGGAGTGGTGCCAGATCGTTCGACATTGGTCGAGTCAGACAGAAGGAGCAATACCCCTTGCTCTCCTAATTCTGCCAATCGAGCAATATCAGATTGTCGCCCGTCGATCGGCGTTTGGTCGAGTTTAAAATCCCCCGTATGGACGATGACCCCAAGTGGCGTTGTGATTGCCAAGGAAACTGCATCGACAATACTATGGGTGACATGGATGCCTTCAACCTGAAAAGGGCCAACCTGCCACGATTGCCGGGGACGAAACTCATGGAGTTCAGTCTCATCAAGGAGATCATGTTCATCAAGTTTGTCTCGCAAGAGCCCAATGGTAAAAGGCGTACCATAGACTGGCACCTTGAACTCTCGTAACAGGTGTGGCAGCGCACCGATGTGATCTTCATGTCCGTGAGTAAACACAACCCCTTTGAGGTGGCGCTTTTCACGCAGATAGCTGAAGTCGGGAATGACAACATCGATCCCAAGCATTTCTCGCTCGGGAAACATCAACCCACAATCGATCGCAATGGCCGCGCAGTCGTCACTCCCTGGCGGACAATACTCGATCAGCATCAAATTGAGGCCAATTTCGCCAAGGCCACCAAGGGGAATTATACGAAGGGTACCGTCACTCATGAAGTCGGATGCTCCGGGAGAGAAGTTGCCGTCGATGCTGGAGAGGAAACAGGAGCTACAACCGGAACATCCTCTCTCAGTTGCTGTGCAATCGCGGTGTGGACTTTTTGTAGAAGAGCTTCACGCGCAGCCTTCTTACTCAAATGAGAATCAATTGAAACCGGCTCACAAAAAATGACATCAACAGTTCCTGGATGCAAATCCACCCCGCCTGGAGGCCAGAGTGCGCGACTACCGATGACTACCGTAGGCACGACGGGAACTTTTGCTTCAGCGGCGACAGCAAACCCGCCAGGTTTGAATGGCTGCAAACGACCATCACGCGTCCGAGTCCCTTCCGGAAAAAATGCCGCCGATATCCCTACATCAAGTAAGGCTTTCACTTGCCGGATCACAGCAACCGCTTGGGTTGGGCTGTCACGATCAACCAGCACTTGGTGTGTACGCTGCATGCAAAAGCCGATGATGGGGACTTTACGCACTTCCTGCTTTGAGACCCAACGCACTTGCCACGTATCGAATGCCGCCATCAAGATGGGAATGTCAAAATTGCTTTGATGATTTGCCATGAACAGATACGCTTTGCGTGGGTCAATGCGCTCACGGCCATGGACTCTGACCTTCACACCACATACCCAGAGCACTCCACGTGCCCAGAACCGAATGAGCCGCACAGCGCGCTCTCCATAACGATCAAAGTAAGAAAAAAGAATGACAAAGACGCCCCAGAAAAGCGTAAGTACAGCAACTGAAAAAAAACGGAGGGCGAGAACAATCCAATGCAAGAGATTCCCTGACTCGTGGCAGAAAAATATTGTGGCATTATAGTTTTCTTTACTATATATCGTCAACGAGGTTGATTTTTCAGCGCTTCCTCCTACAATTTCTCTGTCGAGGGAGGAACAGAGCGTGATTATCGAATGTCCAGCCTGTCACACCCGCTATCGCATGGAGAGCTCCGTGTCGGTTACTGACGCGACACTCTTTGAGTGTTCACGAGAACAGTGCGGTCATGTCTTCTCCTATCTGCCTGAGTCTTCGCCGCAGACACCAGCAGCACCGCCGCTTATGGAAGATCCACCTGTAGAACCGACGGATGCATTCGTTCCAGATCCCGCATTATCAACAGCGGAAGATTCTCCCCTGATGCCGCCGACGTCTCCTCCATCGTTTTCCCAGAGAACACCGGCACAGCCTTCTCTAGCAAAGGATAATAATCAAGCTTTCTCTACAGCAGAAGATTTCTCGCTCGATTCTCCTGCTCTCTCATCTCCAGTCACCTCTTTTCCTTCCTCTGCGACTAACGATGCAATCCGTCGAGATAACCCCGTGAAGCGATCCGCCTCTCTTCGTCCACGCCCTCGACCGACGCCTGTTTCTACCTTTTCCATTTGGCCAATGCTCGGGTTACTCGGGCTTCTCGTTATTGGCTATTACTTTCTCGGGAACCGATGGCGAACGAATGTGACCGATACAGAAGGAATGCTTGCTCGTCTCCCTGTGGTAGGATCATCGTTTGTCGCGAGCCAATTCTCGCCGCAGCACATTGTGTTGTCTGATGTGAAAAGTGGCTATTGGGTCACCAAAGATAGCAAACGCGTCTTCGCCATCTCTGGAAAAGCGACAAACAACGCCTCGGTTGCTGCTTCGACTATTCAGATTGAAGGACAGTTACACGATATCGATGGAGAAACCATTGATCGCCGAACGATCTCCTGCGGGATGGAAACGACAGCAGAAAGTCTGTCCTCACTGACGACGCGCGAGATCAATGTCATGCAAGGCCTCGCACCACCGAAACAGTTCCATGTCCCACCTGGGCAGTCGGTGAGTTTTCTGATTGTTTTCCCCAGCCCCCCACCAACAATTACTGAATTGAGTTGCCGTGTCGCAACGGCTCAGTTCAGCACCTCTTAATGGGATTTTTCGTCAGGGGAAGCGGTATTTTTTCCTGGAGTGACGTCAATCTCGTCAGGTTTCTTGAGTTCCTTACGAAAATCGCGGATTGCTCTGCCAAGTCCGCCACCAATATCAGCAAGCTTATTCCCTCCGAAAAAGAGAAGGGCAATAACGAGAATGACGATAAGCTCTGTCACGCCTAGACCAAACATAGTAGCGGTACTATACGCTATATTTCTTCGTCTCGGCAAGCCTAGGGATGCGATCTTCCTTGCAGCAAAGTGAAGGGATCGCTAGAATGCCGCCGATGACCACGGCTGTACAAGCGTTACAACGACCGGTCCAACGCGATCCACTCGCGGTTTTTCTTTTTGTCTCTTTACTCGTGCATGCAGTCCTGTTGCTTTTTTTTCCTACACTGTATCGCTTGATGCCAGAGCCGCAACAAGAGAAACTGACAGAAGTCGAACTTCTTCCTCCTACTCCACCTCCGCCCCCCCCTGTTGTGGCAAAGGCAGAGCCACCTCAAGTCGCGCCACCACTGCCGCAAGAAAAAGCCCAACCTGTAGAAAAACCGAAACCAAAGGAACAGGACAAACCGAAGCCACCAGAAGCCAAGCCACAAGAGAGGCTTCCTGAACAAATGGTGAGCCCGCCGGATCAGGTGAACGATCAAATTCCTGAAAAGACCCGTTTGTGGAGTGATCGAAATAGTGCAACTAAAGAAGAAACCGTCGCGAAAGGAATGCCACGCCCGGCTCCAGCACGAAAAGATCAGCCACCAGTCAAAGAGAGAACTGTAAGAGAGCCCCCAAAACCGCCGGTTCAACAGGCAAAGAAAGAGCCAGGGGTAGAATCCCCAACAAAAAAATCAAGACAAGATCTCGACGACGAGCTAACACCACCCAAACGCCGCACGCCTGGGACTCGTGAGGTCACCAAACGTGAGCCTTTGCAACTGGCAATGAAACCGCCTGCCGCGGCTGCACCTAAGCCAGAGTTAAGAAAAGAACATGAACAGCAAATCGATGAGGAGTCTCTTGCGAAAGCCAAACCTGCCTCCGCCAATACCGCAGGAGCAGCAAAACCCGCCCCCAAATTGTTTGCCCGTCCAGAAGAATTGCTTTCTCAGGGATGGTTATCTGAGACAGGAAAAGATCGCGAAGAGAAGGAGGAGCGTAAACCACCTACGGGCCAAGACCTCATTGCGATGGCGCCTCCTCCGGCGGAGAATTTACTCGCGCTACCCGGCCCGATTGGTACTCCAGATCTCTTGCCAGATATTCGTCAGGGCAACCTGACGTTCTTGAACGCAAAAGCCAATCGCTTTGCCCCATTTGTCAGGCGAGTCGCCTTGCGTGTGTTTCAGCACTTGATTATTTTTCAGCGGAAGAATTTACAGCTCAACGATGTCGTCGCCGCGCGCGACTATTCAACGATTGAAGCCAAAATCGATACACAAGGAAATTTGAAGAAACTCATTATCCAAACCCGTTCAGGGAGCTATGCTGTAGACGAAGCGTTACTGCGCGCCTGCGAAAACGGAGCATGGGATGAGAATCCACCAGCGGAAGCCGTTGCTGAAGATGGCATGATTCACTTCATCTTTCGCTCGGATTTGAACGCGCAATTTGATGACCTCGGACTCCGTTCGGTTCTTACCACGCTTCAGATCGGTTTGATTTAATTCCCTTGCAAACCTACAGCCTGACTGCTACGGTAGCCGGGCTGTAAGCACTTTCCTTTTTCTTTATCTTCCCCGTTGCGAGTCTTGTGGGGCTGTAGCTCAGTTGGGAGAGCGCTAGAATCGCACTCTAGAGGTCGAGGGTTCAACTCCCTTCAGCTCCACTGTCACTTTAAAATGTCGAGCGAGCGAAAAGCGAGTAAACGTTGAGTAGTTGCTGTTTCTCCCGACAGTGACCAAGAGGCCCGCGCTTGAAAAGAATTTCTTCTGTGCTAGGTCTTGTTCAATTGCAAGAGATTCGCGCCACTACACCGATAGGAACCTGAAGGAACGCATGATGCCTCGGTCTGCCACCAAAATCCATATTGAGAAAAAAGCTACGGTCCAACAGATCCGCAAAACCCTTGGGATTACCGACGCGGATATGGAAATTGCACGTAACGCTCTGCTGACGACGATACGCAAAGCGAGCACAGCAACGACGAGAAAAGTCGCCAAACCAAAGGGAAACGCGGTCCGAACCAAGAAACAAGAAGCCCTCATTCCTAAACCCGTGCTTCGGTCGCAGCGGTCCGCCAGATCCATTGCCAAGGTGCAGTAGCGTACCATCCTCATCGTACTGAATGGTATGGCCATCCCGTTCGATGAACACAGTGTCTTTCTCAATGTCCCGTACGACAAAGCGTACGAACCGCTCTTCATCACACTGGTCGCCTCGATCGCGTCCCTGGGCTTGACACCTCGATGTGTCCTAGAGATTAGCGAAATTGGACAAGGGCGTCTTGCTCGCATTCAAGAGCTCATGGAATCGTGCCGCGTCTCTGTCCATGATCTCAGCCGTGTCGGCATGCCCGTGCGGTTCAATATGCCGTTCGAGCTAGGACTGGCCTGTAGTATCGCACGCCTTAATGGGCACCACGAAGTCATCGTCTTGGAACGCCACCAATATCGCCTCGATAAGACATTGAGCGATTACAAGGGACGCGACCCACAGGTGCATTACGGACGTTGCGATGCCTTGGTCGGCTGTATCCTCGATACCCTAGTGACTGGTCGAGAAACTCCAGACCCCGAGACGATCCGAACGATCGCGAAGGACTTACGCAAGACCGCCCCCGCCATCAAGAAGAAGCATGGACGGGATCTGATATTTCATCGTGGCCCCTTTCAAGCACTTGTGGGCGCGGCTCTGCAACTCGCCCGTGAGAAAGAACTTATTACATAGGAGCGCGGCACTTCAACCAACCGATCCAGCCCATCTCACAAACTGAGCCTCTTGCCTGATAACACGACTTGGAAGGTTTCACGCGAAACCAAGTAGTGCACTGGTAGTGACTCAGGCGGGCATCAACGCTTCCATCACTTGCTCACACGAATACCCCCCAGCAAAGAGGCGTTTCGCAAGCGAGAGTA
>Ga0194132_10001967_pt1 | contig 40078 bp, 37 predicted proteins | sample TA2KigOf80mmetaG_FD_148612 | JGI IMG/M metagenome (GOLD analysis project Ga0194132, IMG submission 148612) | Freshwater microbial communities from Lake Tanganyika, Tanzania - TA2015054 Kigoma Offshore 80m | ecosystem: Environmental > Aquatic > Freshwater > Lake | place: Tanzania: Lake...
TGGAATTGAACGCGACGAACTCCTGTCGCTTGCCAAGCTGGTCTACCACCAAGTCGGCCACTGACACACCAGACGTTGTCATTCGCCTGATCGCTCGCTAAGAGAGCGGCATGCACGCGCTGGCGAGAACGGTCGACTACCTCCTGTTACCCGGTCATTGGTTGACCGTTGCCGCGGTCCTTGGCGCCGGCTTGCTGCTGACCCGCTGGCGCGCTTGGGGCCGTGGCCTCTCGCTGATCGTCGCCGCGGCGTTGCTGATGATCGCCACCATCCCGGTCCACACTCCCCTGACCGCGGCCCTCGAAAACCGTTTCCCGGTTCCCCAAGCGTTACCAACCGAGGTCGCGGGGATCGTCGTGCTCGGTGGCTCATCCCAGGTCGACCTCACGGTGTCGCGTCAGCAGGTGTCGTTGGGTGCTAGCACGGAACGCCTTTTCGTCACGGCCGAGCTTGCCCAACGGTTTCCTGGGGCCAAGGTTGTTGTCGCCGGCGGAGTCGGGCGGCCTGATCTCAAGGAGGCCGACATCGAATCCGCAATCCTGGAGCGGCTGGGTGTTCGCCGCGATCGATTGGTCCTCGATCGTCAGTCGCTCAATACCTTCGAGAACCTCACGAATGTTCGGCGATTGGTCGAGCCCCGCCCTGACGAGACCTGGATACTGGTGACGTCAGCTGCGCAACTGCCGAGGGCTGTCGGCGTTGCCCGAAAACTGGGCTGGCCGGTAGTCCCGTATCCCGCCGACTACACCACTGGGCCTGGAGCAGCCCTGAATTTGAACTTCAATCTGGCCCGCAACCTGATCCAACTCAGCATCATCCTGCACGAGTGGGTCGGATTGGGGGCGTATCGACTGTTGGGTAGGAGCGACGAATGGTTTCCGGAATATCGGGGTTAAGCGGTCACCGATCGCTGGCGCGAAGCATAAGGACCTTGGCGGTTGTCGGCGCGATCTTGTTGCTCGCCTCGTGCAGTGCGACGGGCAACGAGCCGGCTCCCTCATCGACTCCCCCGCCTCCGCCAGCCTCGCCGACCGCGGGAAACGCGATCCCGGATCTCGATCCGAATCGTTTTCGAGTCTGGCTCGCTGAACTGCGTCAGGAGGCTGCGAGTCAAGGAATTCGACCGGCCGTTCTCGATGACACCCTCAACGGCATTCGACCGCTACGGCGCGTTATCGAGCTCGATCGCAGCCAGCCGGAATTCACCTTGACGTTCGACCAGTATCTCGGTCGAACCGTGCCTGCTGCCAGGGTCGCTCGTGGTCGCCAATTGCTCGCCGAAAACCGGACGCTGCTCGGCGAGATCAGTGCGGCCTACAAAGTTCAACCGCGTTTCATCGTTGCTCTCTGGGGCATCGAAACCGATTTCGGACGGGTCACCGGCGGCTTCAATGTGGTTGAGGCTCTGGCGACGCTGGCCTTCGAGGGGCGCCGGGCCAACTACTTTCGCACCGAATTGATGCTCGCGTTGCAAATCGTGAACGATGGCCACATCTCCGCCAAGGACATGCGCGGTTCCTGGGCCGGGGCCATGGGGCAATCGCAGTTCATGCCGTCGAGCTTCGTCAACTATGCCCTCGACTACGATCGTGACGGTCGTCGCGACATCTGGTCGACGCGGTCCGACGTGCTCGCCTCGATCGCGAACTATCTCAACCAAGTCGGCTGGCGCGACGATCAAACGTGGGGTCGCGAGGTGAAGTTCGATGAGCAGGTCGATCGCAGCACGCTGTCGGGCTCACGCTCTCTTGCCGAATGGGGCAAGCTCGGCGTGCGTCGCATCGACGGAGGTCCGCTCCCGCGGCGTCCGGTTATTGCCAGCTTGGTGACGTTGGACGGTCCGCGGCCGCGAACCTTCCTCGTCTATGACAACTATCGCGCCATCTTGAAGTGGAACCGTTCGACGTTTTTTGCCCTCGCGGTCGGCCTGCTTGCAGATCAGCTCGATGGTGGATAGGATACTAAATCGAGGGGAATTTCTAAGGTCACCTACAAGATGCAGGGCGCAAGTCGCTGGCTTCGCATACTTGTTCTGATCGCCGCAGGGGCAGCCGTCGCCGGATGCACTGAGGCCAAGTTCGCCATACAGGCCGCCAAGAACGTTTCGCGCGATGTCGAGTCGCGAGAGTCCGGCAACCGGAACAGCCCCGACGGTGTCCCGATCGGCCCAGGCGGCATTTACAAAGTTGGCGGCCCGTACACGATCAACGGCATCACGTACGTCCCGCGACTCGAGCCCGACTATGACGAGGCGGGTATCGCGTCGTGGTATGGCTCGGAGTTCCACGGCAAGCCGACCGCCAATGGCGAAACTTACGACATGAACGACATCACGGCGGCGCACAAGACGCTGCCGTTGCCGACGTACGCCCGGGTGACCAATCTCGAAAACGGCCGCAGCATCGTCGTGCGGATCAATGATCGTGGTCCGTACGTACAGGGGCGCATCATCGATCTGTCGCGACGGTCGGCCCAACTGCTCGGCATGGACCGGCAGGGAACGGCGAAAGTCCGGGTTCGTGTCCTGAACGGCTCGGGGCAGGGATTTGTCGCCGAGCGTCCGGCGACGGCACCACAGGAGCGCACCCGCATGGCGTCGGCCAAGGTCGAGGATGTGCAGGCCGAGAGCCTGCCGCCGCCGGAAGGGGTCAAGGCCGCGCCAGACCACATCCGTTTGGCCGCGCTACCGGCTCAGGTGTCGATCGAACCCGTCAAAACCACGGGGATCTTCGTGCAAGCAGGCGCCTTTTCCCAGCGAGACAACGCGACCCGGGTGGCGATTCGGTTACGCAGCATTGGCGATGCGAAACTCGCGCCGCTGCGCACGCGCGAACGCGAGCTATTTCGCGTTCGCATCGGTCCGATCGCCAGCGTGGCCGAGGCCGATGCGATGTTGACCCGCGTTGTCGGTGCCGGCTTCCCCGAAGCCCGCATCGTCGTCGACTAGAGCATCACAAACTTGCCCCAATAGCGTGATAACGCTGCAAGCGAAGAGGAAACCCCGCCGATGATTCGTCACGCCTTGGCCGTTGCAACCGTCTCGCTTGGTCTCGTGTGGTCGACGGGAGGAGTGGGGCAAGGCTTCGATACCGCGGCCCGCCACGCCCTCATGATTGACGAGGCGACCGGCGCCGTTTTGATGGAAAAGGCAGCCGACGTCCCGATGCAGCCTTCGTCGATGAGCAAGTTGATGACGCTCTATATCGTTTTCGAGCGGATCGCGCAGGGCAAGCTCAAGCTCGAGGACACGCTCGCCGTCAGCCAGAAGGCATGGCGGACCGGTGGCTCGAAGATGTTCGTGGCGGTCAATTCGCGTGTTTCTGTCGAAGATCTCTTGCGCGGGGTGATTGTCCAGTCCGGCAACGACGCATGCGTCGTCCTGGCCGAAGGACTGGCCGGGTCGGAACAGGCCTTTGCCGAGGAGATGAACCGCAAAGCCAAGGAACTCGGCTTGCAGAACAGCCACTTCGTAAACGCTTCGGGTCTGCCGGAGGACGACCAGCTGGTGACGGCGCACGATCTGGCGATTCTGGCGCGCCGGCTGATCCGCGACTTTCCACAGTTTTATGGCTATTTCGCCGAACAGAACTTCACCTACAACGGAATCAAGCAGGGCAACCGCAATCCGTTGCTCTATCGTGACACCGGGGTTGACGGACTGAAGACCGGCCACGCTGAGGACGCCGGGTTCGGGCTGGTTGCCTCGGCCAAGCGCGGCGACCGGCGGCTCATCCTCGTGGTCAACGGTCTCGGATCGATGAACGAGCGTTCGCGCGAAACCGTGCGAATCCTCGATTGGGGTTTTCGCGAGTTCAAGAACTACCCGTTGGTGAAGGGCGGCCAACCGATCGAGACGGTGCCGGTGTGGTTGGGTGACAAGCCCTCGGTGTCTCTTGTCGCGGCCAACGACGTTCTCCTCACCCTGTCGCGCCAGGCACGTCGCGACCTCCAGGTGAAGGTGGCCTACGACGAACCGCAGTCCGCGCCGATCCGGCGTGGCGCCGTACTCGGTATGATGACGATCGAAGTGCCGAAGGGGGCTCTGATCCGGGTTCCGCTGGTGGCCGACGACGACGTGGAACGACTTAACTTTGTCGGTCGCTTCGCGGCCGCGGTAAACTACCTGCTGTGGGGGCATCAGGCCCCCTGATTCGTGAAGGGGCCGGGTGAATCGCGGGCGGTTTCTCACAGTTGAGGGCGGTGAGGGGAGCGGCAAGTCCACGCAGGTGGAGCGCCTCGCGGCGGCCTTGCGCGCGCGCGGACTGACGGTCCTTCAGACGCGCGAGCCCGGCGGCGCTCCAGGGGCCGAAGAGATCCGGCGGCTGCTTGTTTCGGGCGAACCTGGACGATGGCTCCCTCGCACCGAACTACTGCTCCACTTTGCGGCTCGCTGCGAGCACGTCCGTCAAACCATCGAACCGGCTTTGGCGCGGGGCGACTGGGTGGTGTCGGACCGCTTCGCCGATTCGACGTTGGCCTACCAGGGTTACGGCCACGCACTCGGGACTGACTTGGTTAGAGCGGTCCAACGTGCGGCGATCGGCGATTTTTGTCCGGACCTGACGCTATTCCTCGATGTCGACGTCGCGACCGGACTATCTCGCGCCAGACAACGGGCGACGGCGGGGGAAGACCGCTACGAGCGGATGGATCGTTCGTTCCATGAACGAGTCCGCCATGGCTTTCGCGAGATTGCGACGGTCGAACAATCGCGCGTCGTGACGATCGAGGTTTCCGGTGATCCGGAGTCGGTGGCCAGGCTGGTTTGGGCTTCAGTGACCCGACGCTTCGGGTGGGGCGATGGCTAAGGAACCGGTACGCGAGGACGCGGCTGAGCATCCGCGTCGGACTCCGGGTCTCGTCGGACATTCCGCCGCGCAATCGTTGCTGCTACGCCGCGTGGCCGACGGCCGCCTGGCCCATGCTTGGATTTTCTCTGGGCCGCGCGGCATCGGCAAAGCAACGCTCGCGTATAGGTTTGCGCGCCACCTTCTGTCGCGACGAGACTCCGGATCGGAGGTCAGTCTATTCGGGGAGCCGAGCACTCAATCGCTCGAGGTACCGGCAGAATCGAGCGTGTTTCGTTTGGTGGCTCAAGGGGCCCATCCGGATCTGATCACCGTCGAGAGGGCCTACGACGAGAAGGCGAAGCGCCTACGCGGAGAGATTTCTGTCGACGACGTACGTCGGCTCACGCCGTTCTTTGGTACGACCGCCAGTGGAGAGGGATGGCGCGTGGCGATCGTCGATTCGGTCGATGATCTCAACCGAAACGCGGCCAATGCCTTGCTCAAGATCCTCGAAGAGCCGCCGGAGCGAGGCGTATTGATCTTGATCGCTCACACGCGCGGGGCGGTGCTGCCAACCATACGGTCGCGCTGTGCGACCTTGACCATGGCTCCACTGGCCGCGAGCGAAGTTGCCGCGGTCCTCCAGGGCCATGTGGGGGATCTGGATCCGCAGGCCATGGCCGAGGTGGTGACGCTCGCGCACGGCAGCCCTGGGCGGGCAATCGAGTTGGCGCAATCGGGTGGGGCGGCCGTGTATCGCGACATGGTTGGGCTTCTGGGTGCCTCGCCAAAAGGCCTCGACATCGCCGCGGTGCACGAACTGGCGGATCGCGCAAGCCATCGCGGCAACGACGAACAGTTTCGAGTGCTATCCGACCTGTTGGTCGAATGGCTGGCATCGATGATCGCTGCCGGTGCGAGCGGACGAGCGTTCCGCGCAATCATCGAAGGCGAGGAGGGGGTCGCCGAGAAACTCTGGCGGAGTCGCGGCCTTGCGCAGTGGTTAGAGGTATGGGAAAAGGTCCGTGATCGCTTGGTTCAGAGCGAGGCGCTGAATCTCGATCGTAAGCAGACTCTCATCGACGTATTTCTGAGCCTCGACCACGTGTCGAGGGCATAGCGGCGAGCGCCATGGCAAACCATCGGCCAACCTTCTACGTGACGACGCCGATCTACTATGTCAACGACGCCCCACACATCGGGCACGCATACACGACCTTGGCCTGCGACGTGCTGGCCCGTTTCAAAAGGCTCGATGGTTTCGATGTTCTCTTTCTCACGGGGACGGACGAACACGGACAAAAGGTGGAGAAGTCGGCGCTCAACGCCGGGGTTGCACCGCAAAGCTATTGCGATTCGGTCTCAAAGTTGTTTCGTGATCTCACCGGTGCGCTCGACGTCTCCAACGACGACTTTATTCGCACGACCGAGGCCCGTCATGTTCGGGCGAGCCAGGCGTTGTGGCGCGCCATCGCGGCGCGTCAAAGCCCGGCCGGCCGGCCCAACATCTATCTTGGCAAGTACGCAGGGTGGTATGCCATCCGCGACGAAGCGTTTTACGACGAAGGGGAACTGACGCTGGGGGCGGATGGTCGCCGCCGGGCGCCGTCCGGCGCCGAAGTCGAGTGGGTCGAGGAACCGAGCTATTTCTTCCGGTTGTCGGACTGGCAACAGGTCTTGCTCGACTTTTACGAAAAGAATCCGGAGGCGGTCCTTCCTGCGACACGGCGCAACGAAGTCACGAGTTTCGTGCGCCAAGGACTTCAGGATCTGTCGATTTCGCGGACGACCTTCACCTGGGGCATTCCGGTCCCCGACGCACCGGGGCACGTCATCTACGTCTGGCTCGATGCCTTGACGAACTACATCACGGCCGCCGGATATCCGGATGTCGATGGCGGCTTTGCCCGCCGATGGCCAGCCGACCTCCACATGGTGGGCAAGGACATCCTGCGCTTCCACGCGGTTTATTGGCCGGCCTTTCTGATGGCCGCCGGCCTGGAACCGGCCAAGCGGGTTTTTGCGCACGGCTGGTGGACCAACGAAGGACAGAAAATTTCGAAGTCGCTCGGCAATGTGATCGATCCCTACCAGTTGATCGAGCAATACGGCCTCGATCCGGTGCGGTACTTTCTGATGCGTGAGGTCCCGTTCGGACAGGATGGCGATCTCAGCCGTGCGGCCATGGTGCGGCGGCGAAACGTCGACCTCGCGAACGACCTGGGGAATCTCGCTCAACGGGTGCTCGGGTTCATCGCCAAGAATTGCGGAGCGGCTATCCCGAAGCGCCAGCCGTTCACCGAGGCCGACCAAGCTCTGACCGCCGCCGCCGCGTCCCTGCTCGGCCGCGTGCGCCGTGAGATCGACCAGCAGAGCTTTCATCGGGCGCTGGAGGTCGTATGGCAGGTGGTGGCCGAGGCCAATCGCTATGTCGATGCGCAGGCGCCCTGGGCCCTGCGTAAGACGGATCCTGTGCGCATGGAGGCCGTGCTCTACGTGCTGTGCGACCTGCTGCGGCGACTCGGGATCGTCCTGCAGCCCTTCATGCCCCAGGCGATGGAGCTTTGGCTCGACCAGCTCGCGGTCGAACGGGACGCACGGGACTTTGGTGCCTACGATCGGGTGCTGGTTTCCGGCATCAATCTACCGACACCAAAACCGATCTTCCCACGCCTCGTGGAAGACGCACTGCAGGCCAAGGCACCGTCGTGACGTTCGTCGACAGCCATTGTCATCTCGATTTTGAAGCGTTAGCCAAAGATCGCGCCGCCGTATTGGCGCGTGCGAAAGACGCGGGCGTTGGCGCAATGCTCACCATCGGCACGCGGCGCAACAACGCCGACGTCGTGAAGGCTATTGCAGATGCGAACGAGAACGTCTGGTGCACCGTCGGGATACATCCGCACGAGGCGGACAACGATCGGTTGATGGTTGAGGATCTCGTCCGGATGTCGACTCATCCCAAGGTCGTTGGGATCGGCGAGACCGGGCTCGACTACTATTACGAGAACGCTTCGCGCGATGGGCAATTGACGAGTTTTCGGGCGCACTGTGCCGCGGCGCGGGAGGCGAAACTGCCCCTCGTTGTCCATGCCCGCGACGCCGATTCCGACGTCGCTCAAGTCCTGAAGGAGGAGAGCCACCAGGGTGCGTTGTGTGGCGTGCTCCACTGTTTCAGTTCCGGATGGGACCTGGCGCGCGTCGCCCTGGATCTCGGGTTTTACGTATCGATCTCCGGGATCGTGACATTCAAGAACGCGGACGACTTGCGCGCGATCGTACCCAAGATCCCGCTCGACCGTTTGCTGATCGAGACCGATGCCCCGTTCCTGGCGCCGGCCCCCCACCGCGGTCGAGCCAACGAGCCCGCGCTGTTGGTCCACACGGCGGGGCGTGTTGCGGAAGTGGTTGCCATCCCGTTGGAACGGCTCGCAGAACAAACGACGGCGAATTTTCATCGCCTGTTCGGTCGCGCCCAGCGGCCTCTGGCGTGAACCTCCGGGTTACGATTCTCGGCAGCGGGACCGCGGGCGGTACGCCGCGCGTCGGGGGCGACTGGGGCGCCTGCGATCCAACCGACCCGCGTAACCGCCGCCTACGGGCTTCGATCCTGCTCGAGACTGATGGGACGAGCGTCCTGGTCGACACGTCCCCCGACTTGCGCCAGCAAGCGCTTACGGCCGGCTTCGATCGGGTCGATGCCGTGCTCTATACCCACGCTCATGCCGATCACGCCCACGGCATCGACGACCTGCGCTTCTTCGTCCGCGGGCAGGGCGGGCGTCGCATCCCGGCCTTTGGTGCCGAGGACACGATGCAAACGCTGCGGGCGCGTTTCCCCTACGTGTTCGATGATGTCGGGGACAAGCTCTACCCGCCGATCGTCGAGCCCAAGGTGTTGCGCGGATTGGTGCGCATCGGGGCGCTCGAGGCCCAGCCGTTTCCCCAGGGCCATGGACCGGTCACCACCCTCGGGTATCGGTTTGGCGCCTTTGCCTACTCGACCGACGTGATTCACCTTCCAGAAGAGGCCTTCGATGTGCTTGCGGGTGTGGATACCTGGGTCGTCGATTGCCTCCAGGAGGCGCCCCATCCGACCCATGCTCACCTCGCCTTAACCCTGTCCTGGATCGAACGCGTCCGACCGCGCCGGGCGGTGCTCACCCACCTCAACCCGACCTTGGATCACGACCGCCTCAGCGGCCTGCTCCCGGCGGGCGTTGAGCCGGCCTACGACGGCATGGTGCTCGAACTTTGACGACGATCCGTTCATTCACCGTGTCGGTCTACGCCCTGCGTCGGATGCCGACGGGCGCGGAAGTATTGCTGCTCGAGCGCGCCAAGGCCCCGGCGGAGGGCGCGTGGTTTCAGGTCACGGGGCGCCTCAATCCGGGAGAAGGGGCAGCAGCGGCAGCCTGGCGGGAGGTGGAGGAGGAGACCGGGGTCGTACCCGATCATCTCTACACGCGGCCAACTGGGTCGAGCAATGGTACTGGCCGGAGGGCGACGCCATACTCGTCGCGCCCGTATTCGTCGCGGTCATGCCTGTTGCGGCTCCAATTCGGCTCGACGTCGAGAATCGCCGATATCGGTGGGAGTCGCTTGCCGCGGCCATCGACCTCGTTTCATTTCCCGTTCAGCGCGATAGCCTGGAGCGCCTGCGGCGCGACTTTGTCGAGCGGGAGCCTGCGGCGCGTTTGGAGGTCGTGCGGCAATGACCACCGGTCACGGGTTTCTTGGTATGGCTTCTAAGTAGATGTATATAATAACATATATTAATTTGCCATAATACATATTATGCGATTTTTTGGCATCTGGGAACTTGGGTCCAAGGGGCGCTCAGTGCTCGGCCTGGTCGTTCGTGTGGTCGTTTCGGGAGCCCTGCTCACGATCCTCGCCTACAGCGTCGATCTTCGCGAGGTCTCGCGAGAACTCGCAAGCATTCAGCCGGTCTTCCTGGTGTTCGCGTTGCTTATCGAGATCGGGCTCACCGCTGTCGCTACCATTCGTTGGCAGCTGGTCCTTGGCTCGCTCGACGTTTGGGTCGGCTTCCCGGCAGCGCTGCGCAACCTTTGGGTGGGCATTTTCTTCAATCAGACTCTGCCCTCGGCGATCGGCGGTGATGCGCTGCGGATGTATGAGGCCCGTCGTCTCGGCATCTCGCTTCGCGTCTCGATCTCGAGCGTCCTGGTCGACCGGCTGATGGGTTTGGCGGCGGTCGTCGTCCTGGTCGTTTTAGGCCAGCCGTTCTATTTCGCGGTTGTTCCAGATCAACGGATGGCCTGGGGGCTGGCGGCGGTGGCCGTCGCGGGAGTGGCCGGCTTTGCCGTTCTGCTGGCGTTCCCCAGTGTTCGGCCCCTTTGGCTGCGCGGGCGGCTGTGGGACATGATTGCGGCACTCGCCGACGACTTTCGCGCTCTGGTGCGGCGGCCCCGGCATGCGGTTGCCGCCCTGAGCCTCTCGATCCTGATGCAGATTGGAACGGGCTGCCTCATTTGGATCCTGGCTGCCGCGTTGGGCATTTCGCTCCCGGTTTGGATCGTGATCCTAATGATGATGCCGATCGTATTGTTCACCATGCTCCCGATTTCGATTGCCGGCTGGGGAACCCGCGAAGGCGCATTCGTCGTCGGGTTCGGGATTCTCGGCGTGGCGGCCCCGGAAGCGTTAGCACTATCAGTGCTTTATGGGATTTTCCTCATCGTCTTTAGCTTGCCAGGCGGAGCGCTTTGGTTGGTGATCAAACGCTCGGCCGCCGTTCAGGAGGCCGGACGCACCGGCGCTTCTCCGTGACCAGGCGCCGAGGGCGCAAGGGCGATGGCCAGTCCGTAGAGCGATTGCTGCGGATCATGGCTCGTTTGCGCCATCCAGCGCGCGGCTGTCCGTGGGATCAGAAACAGACCTTTGCGACGATCGCGCCATATACGGTCGAAGAGGCCTACGAGGTGGCCCAGGCGATCACTGACGGCGATCTCGCCGCTCTGCGTGAGGAGCTTGGCGACCTCCTGTTCCAGGTCGTCTACCACGCACGCATGGCCGAAGAGGTTGGCGCCTTCGATTTCCACGACGTGGCCCGAGCCGTTTCCGACAAAATGGTCCGTCGCCACCCGCATGTCTTTGGCAAGGAAGCCTTGCGCAGCGAAGCCGCGCACCACAAAGCCTGGGAGGATCACAAGGCCGCCGAACGTGCCGCGACCGGCGCTGCAGGCCTGCTCGACGATATCCCCGTCGCCCTGCCCGCCTTACGTCGGGCCGAGAAGCTGCAGAAACGGGCGGCCCGGGTCGGTTTCGATTGGTCCAAACGTCACCGCCTGCGCATTCTCGACAAGATCGAGGAGGAGGTCAGCGAGCTGCGGCAGGCCCTTCGCGAGCGCCGGCCGGCCGCAGTCGCGGCGGAGACGGGCGATCTCCTGTTTGCCATGGTCAATCTGGCGCGCCACCTGGGCGTGGACGCCGAGACCGCGCTAAGTCGAACCAACGCCAAGTTCGTCCAGCGCTTCCGTTTCATCGAGCGGCGTCTGGCCGCGAAAGGCATTGACCTTCGCGAGGCGAGCCTCGCCCAAATGGAAGCTCTTTGGCAGGCGGCCAAGGTCGCCGAACGCCCCAAGCGTCCTAGGCTTCAGCGCAAGAGCGTGTCGTGTAGAACCCGCCAAGTGTCTCGGTCTGGTGCGGCCAACAGAGGGCCGCGCCACGGGTCGTCGTCCACGCGATAGCGCGAACCGTCCGTGAGACGAGCCGCGTAGCCCCCCGCTTCCTCGTGCAGGAGCAATCCCGGGGCGTGATCCCAGGGCAGCAAACGGTGAAAGAAGGTGAAATCGATGCGGCCGTCGGCAAGGTAGAGGTACTCCTGGCCCGCTCCGCGTGGCTCGAACACCGTACCCACCTCGGCTGCTCGCGCGGCGAGGCTGGCCGCCATCGCCGGGGCCGCAAACTTCAGATGAAAACCGCCCGACATCGATTTGAGATTGTTGCGTTTTGAGGCCCTTGCCGGTCGCCCATTGATCGTCGTGCCGGCCCCCTTTTCTGCGACGCCGAACAGGTCGTGGATGGGATCATAGATCCAAGCTCCGACCGTCTCACCGCGTGTGGCTAGTGCCACCATGATGGTGAAAAGCGGGATGCCGCGGGAGAAGTTCATCGTCCCGTCGATCGGGTCGATGATCCACACGGGGGCCTCGCCGGCGAGCGCTCCCGCCCATTCGGGATCCTTGGCCGCCAGTTCCTCGCCGACGACGGCAGAGCCGGGAAGCAGACGCACGAGCTGATCGCTGAGGAACTGTTCGATGGCTTCGTCTGCCGCGGTGACGACATCACCCGGCGCCTTCTCACGGACGCCGGTTGGCGCGGCAAACAGAGGCAGCGCAAAGCGTTGTGCCGCGTCCCGGATCAGCGTCGTTACGGCTTCGAGCGGTAGGATCATCGGCGGCCCAAAAAAAGAGGGCCGCCCCGAAGGGCGGCCCCCAACCATAGCGCGACAGGCCTTGGGCTTACATCATCCCGCCCATGCCGCCCATGCCGCCCATACCACCCATGCCGCCCATACCACCCATGCCGCCACCGGCGGGCAAATCCTTCTTGGGCTCCGGACGGTCGGCGATCATAGCTTCGGTGGTGATCAGCAGGCCGGCCACCGAAGCCGCATCCTCGAGCGCCGTGCGAACAACCTTGACGGGGTCGACGATCCCCGCCTTGAACATGTCGCAATAGGCCTCGTTCTGGGCGTCGAAGCCCTGGCTGCGGTCTTTCATTTCGAGCAGCTTGCCTACGACGACGGCGCCGTTGACGCCCGCATTCTCGGCGATCTGCTTGACCGGGGCTTCGAGCGCAACCCGAACGATGTCGACGCCGCGACGCTGGTCTTCGTTTTCGGGCTTCACCTTGCGCAGGGCTTCGGCCGCATATAGCAGGGTCACGCCACCACCGGCGACGATCCCCTCCTCGACGGCCGCACGGGTCGAGTGCAACGCGTCATCCACGCGATCCTTGCGTTCCTTGACCTCGACTTCGGTGGCGCCACCGACTTTGATCACCGCGACGCCGCCGGCCAGTTTGGCCAGCCGCTCCTGGAGCTTCTCCTTGTCGTATTCGGAGGTCGTCTCCTCGATCTGGGCGCGGATCTGGTTGCAGCGGCCTTCGATGTCCTTCTTCTTGCCGGCCCCTTCGACGATCGTGCTGTTCTCCTTGTCGATCGTCACGCGTTTTGCGGTCCCGAGCATGTCGAGCGTCACGTTCTCGAGTTTGATCCCGAGTTCTTCCGAGATGACGGTGCCGCCGGTCAGGATCGCGATGTCTTCGAGCATCGCCTTGCGGCGATCGCCGAAGCCCGGCGCCTTGACCGCCGCGACCTTGAGGCCCCCGCGCAGACGGTTGACCACGAGAGTGGCGAGTGCCTCTCCCTCGATGTCTTCCGCAATGATCAACAGCGGCCGCGTCGATTGGGCAACCGTTTCCAGCACCGGCAGCAGCGGCTGCAATCCGGCGAGCTTCTTCTCGTGGAGCAGAATGTAGGGCTTCTCCTGCTCGGCGATCATCTTCTCGGCGTTGGTGATGAAGTACGGCGAAACGTAGCCGCGGTCGAATTGCATGCCTTCGACGACGTCGAGTTCCGTGGCGAAACCCTTGGCTTCCTCGACCGTGATGACGCCTTCTTTGCCGACCTTCTGCATCGCTTCGGAGATGAGATCTCCGATGGCGCGTTCGCCGTTGGCCGAAATTGTGCCGACCTGAGCGACTTCCTGCTCGGATTTGACCGGCTTGGCCGCCTTCTTCACCTCTTCGACCACGATCTTCACGGCCTGGTCGATCCCACGCTTCAGGTCCATGGGGTTCATGCCCGCGGCGACCGCTTTGATCCCTTCGTTGACGATGGTCTGCGCCAGCACGGTCGCGGTCGTGGTGCCGTCACCGGCCTCGTCGCTCGTGCGGCTCGCGACCTCGCGCACCATCTGGGCGCCCATGTTCTCGAACTTGTCTTCGAGGTCGATCTCCTTCGCGACGGTGACCCCGTCCTTCGTAATGCGAGGAGCGCCGAACGACTTGTCGAGCACGACGTTGCGCCCCTTCGGGCCCAGGGTCACGCGGACCGCGTTGGCTAGGATATTGACGCCGCGCACCATTCGTTCCCGCGCGTCGCCTGCAAACTTGACGTCTTTCGCCGCCATGGATGTCTCTCCGTTCTTCGAGTTGTTCGGGTTATTTCTTTTTCTTCTCGATCAGGCCGAGGATGTCGGACTCTTTCATGATGATGAGTTCCTCCCCGTCGATCTTGACCTCGGTGCCGGACCACTTGCCGAACAGGATGAGGTCTCCCGCCTTGACGCCCATCGGCACCAGGCGACCGTCGTCGGTGCGCCCACCGGGGCCGGCGGCGAGAACTTCGCCCTCCATCGGCTTTTCTTTCGCGGTGTCAGGAATGATGATGCCGCCGGCGGTTCGCTCGTCGGTCTCCAGGCGGCGAACCAGCACGCGGTCATGCAGTGGTCGGAATTTCATGATCGTCCCTTTGTTTCTTGTTCGTTAGCACTCGACGTTGCCGAGTGCTACGTCGGCGCGGGATATAAGGGATGGGTCTGTTTTTTCAAGAGATTCGTTGTGTAGCCGCTCAGATCGAAATCGGGCGGGCGGCGTTATTCTAATAAGTAACTTCAGAATAGTACTGCAAACTACTGTTTTTGAAAAATAATCTAATCCGCAGCTAGCGGAAGGCGGCGGACAAGCCGAGCCCGAAGTTTGGCAGCATCGACATCGCTCAAACGGGCCGAAACGTGCATCTGATGTTCGTCGTCCCGCCGGTCGACGACCTCACCGTGGGCGTAGAGCCAGGCGATCGAGGCACCGTCGGCGATGTCGATCTCGAACGTGTGGAGTGCGCGCCGCTTTTGGAGTTCGGTGGCGATCAACGCCAGGAGCGCCGCGCACCCCTCTCCGGTCTGGGCGGAGGCCGGGATCACTCGCGCCTCCCGGGCCGTCACGTTGGCCAGACGCTCCCGCTCCTCGGCCGACAACAGGTCGGCTTTGTTCCAAACTTCGATGATCGGCGTATCGTCGCTGACGCCGATGCCCTCCAGTATCCCAACCACGTCCGCGCGCTGGGCCTCGCTCTCGGCGTGGGCGATGTCGCGGACGTGCACGATGAGGTCGGCTTCGACGACCTCTTCGAGCGTCGCGCGGAAGGCGGCCACGAGATCGGTGGGAAGGTCAGAGACGAACCCGACCGTGTCCGACAGAATGGCCTGCTGACCGTCGGGGAGCGGTAGACTGCGCATCGTGGGGTCGAGGGTCGCAAATAGCATGTCCTCGGCTCGGACGCTGGCCTTGGTGAGCCTGTTGAACAATGTCGACTTGCCCGCATTGGTGTATCCGGCGAGGGCTACCACCGAGTAGGGTACGCGCTTGCGGCTGGCCCGGTGTAAATCCCGGGTCCGCCGAACGGTTTCGAGATCGGCCTTGAGGCGCGTGATGCGGTCCGTGATGATGCGCCGATCGGATTCGATCTGACGCTCACCCGGTCCACCGAGAAAGCCGAAACCGCCGCGCTGTCGCTCCAGGTGCGTCCAGGATCGCACGAGTCGGCTCTTTTGATACGACAGGGCGGCCAGTTCGACCTGCATCTTGCCTTCGCGCGTACGCGCGCGGGCCCCGAAGATCTCCAAGATCAGGCCGGTACGATCGATCACCTTGCACTGCCAAGTCTTTTCGAGATTGCGTTGCTGCACAGGGCTGAGCGGCGAGTCCACGACGACAACCTGAATGGCCGCATCCGTGATCGCCTTGGCCAAGCGTTCGACTGATCCCGATCCGAGCAAAGTTGCCGGGCGGGGTTCATGGAGGTTGACGATCTCGGCTACGCGAACTTCGAGGGCGATCGCATGGGCAAGCGCCACGGCCTCGCCAAGCCGTGCCTCGGCGGGGCGCAGGCTGGCACTGGCGGCGCCGCGCCGCAGGTTCGGGTGGATGACGGCGGCGCGGCCGCTGGTCGGACGCGTGTCCTCGAACGTCCGGGTCAACGCCGGCGCCTCACGCGGTCAACCGGGAGCATCCCCGGTGGGCTCCGGTGCATCGGGATCGAACAACTGCACGGGCTGAGCCGGCATCACGGTCGAAATGGCGTGCTTGTAGACCAACTGCACATGACCGTCGCGTCGCAGCAAAACACAGAAGTTGTCAAACCAGCTGATCACGCCCTGGAGCTTCACTCCGTTGACGAGAAAAACGGTCACCGGAAGTTTGTTCTTCCGGACGTAGTTGAGAAATACGTCCTGGACGTTCTGAGACTTCGTCGTCGACATCGCGGCAACCTTTCCGTTGTTTCTTGTTTGCTGCCACCCCTGATCGCGCTGTCGTCCTTGGCGCAAAGCCACGAAGTCTAGCGCGAAGCCGTCACGCTTTCCATTCCCCGTTTTTCGAGTGTCAGCGCTGCATAACCGCATACTCTTGAAAGCGGTGCTGCAGGTCTCGCGTTACAGGACCCGGTCGTCCGTCGCCGATGGGATGATCGTCGATGATCACCACCGGCAAGACCTGACTGGTCGTCGACGTGAGGAACGCTTCTCGTGCACCGCTCGCTTCGGCGACGCTGAATGGCCGCTCGATCACCGTGCGGCCGGTCTCGACGAGGAGTTCCTTCAGAACGCGTCGTGTGACACCGCTGAGGATCGCGTTATCGAGCTGTCGGGTGACGAGGTTCCCCTCCCCGTCCACGATCCAAGCGTTGGTCGAAGACCCTTCCGTGACCAGTCCCTGGTCGTCGACCAGCCACGCCTCGAACGCGCCGGCCTCGCGGGCGGCCTGTTTGGCCAGGACGTTGGCGAGCAGGGATACGCTCTTGATGTCACATCGTCCCCACCGGATGTCGGGGACGAGTTTGACGCGCACACCGGACTGGCGGACTTCGGCCGGAACGCCTTTCATGCGCCGCGCCGTGACGACGATCGCGGGAGCAGCGCCCATCGGAAACGCGTGATCGCGCGTCGCGACTCCACGCGTAATCTGGATGTAGACGATGCCATCGCGCAGACGATTGCGGCGGATGATCTCGGCCACGATCGTGCGCAAGGTGCCGTCGCCTGGAGCGCCTTCGATCCGGAGTTCGCCGAGGCTGCGACGAAGGCGTGTCAGATGATGCTCGACGTTGAGCGGAACACCACCCCGTACGGCCATGACTTCGTAGATGCCGTCGGCGAATTGATAGCCGCGATCCTCGATGTGAATCTGTGCGGCGCGGTGTGGGCGATATTGGCCGTTGACGTAGGCGATGCGGGACAATCGACCCCCCTCAGAAAAAATCGAGACGGACGGCAAAAAGCTTTTCCACGCGGCGAACGGCGTCCCGTGTGGCGAATACGACGACACGGTCCTTGGTCTGGATTTCCGTATCGCCGCGCGGGATGATCACGCTACGATCGCGGACCACCGCCCCGATGATCAAGCCGTCCGGCAGCTTGACGTCCCGTAGCGGCTTGCCCACCAACGGTGATGTGGCTAGGGCTTCTGCCTCGAGGATTTCCGCAAGGCCGCTGCGAACGGAGTGGACGGCGCGAATCTTGCCGCGGCGGATCTGACGCAGGACTCGTGAAACGGTGATTGCCCGTGGGTTGATGACGGCATCGACGCCGAGTGATCGCATGAGCGAGCCGTAGCTCGCGTTGTTCACCAGCGTCATGACCCGTTTGCAGCCCATGCGCTTGGCGAGCAGCGAACTCAGGACGTTGACCTGGTCGTCGTTGGTGACGGCGATCACCTCCTCCGCCGTTCCGACGTTCGCTTCGTCGAGAATCTCCTGGTCGAGCGAATCGCCGTAAAGCACGGTGGCCTTGCCCACTTTTTCGGCGATGAACTCCGCACGCTCCTTGCTGATCTCGATGATCTTGAGGTTGAGGTTGCCGAATTCTTCGAACAACTGGGTGCTCAGATACATCCCGATGTTGCCGCCGCCGATCACGACGATCCGGCGCGCTTCCTTCTCCTCGTGACCGAACGACGCCATGGCGCGGGCCGTCTGGCCGGTCTCGACGGCGAAATAGACCTCATCGCCGACGAGGATCTGATCATCGCCCGAAGGCGTGAGGATTTTCTCACCTCGAACGATGCCGAACACCCGAATATGCAAGTCCGGAAACAACTCGGTCAATTGCCGCAATGGCGTGTCGATCAGCGGACAGTTTTCGTCGATGTCGACCGCAACGACCTGAACGAGTTCGTCGACGAAGCCGATCGAATCCGTGGCGCCCGGGACGTGGAGCCGTCGGGTGATCGCGCGGGCCACTTCGATCTCGGGCGAAATGATCAGGTCGATTGGTAGATGGTTCTGGGAGAACAGATCGCTCCAGGCCGGCTGCAGGTAAGTCTGGGCCCGAACGCGTGCGATCTTGGTCGGGATGTTGAACAGCGAGTGACCGACTTGGCAGGCCACCATGTTGATTTCGTCGAATTGGGTCACGGCGATGATCATGTCGGCGCCGTTGGCTCCGGCCCTCTCCAGCATATCGGGATGCGAGGCATGGCCGAGCAGCGCGCGCACGTCGAGCGTGTCGTTCAGGCGACGGATTCGCTCGGCCGATTGATCGATGACGGTGACGTCATTCTGTTCACTCACCAGTTGTTCGGCGATGCTGGTGCCGACCTGGCCCGCGCCACACACGATCACTTTCATCGTTCGACTCCCGAACTTCGGCCGCGGGTTCTCGGCGTACGATCACTCGCCATCGTGCTCCCGCCCCGATTGAACCCCGAGGGCCTTGAGCTTGCGATGGAGGGCCGATCGCTCCATGCCGACAAACGACGCCGTTCGCGAGATGTTGCCGCCGAAGCGGTTGATCTGCGCCAACAGGTACTCGCGCTCGAAACGTTCACGTGCGTCGCGCAACGGCAGGGCCATGACCTCGCCGTTACCGGCTTGGCGCAGGGTCGGCGATGCCGACACGGCGATGTCGGGCGGCATGATATCGGCCCGAATGCGTGTCCCCGGGCGTCCCGGAGTCATGATGAGGAGCCGCTCAATGACGTTGCGCAGTTCGCGGACGTTGCCCGGCCATTCCTTGGCCTGGAGCACCGCAAGGGCATCCTCGGCGAACTCACGGGGCGGCAGACCCATCTGGTTTGCCGTTCGATCCATGAAATAGCGGGCAAGCAACGGAATGTCGTCGCGCCGATCCGCCAACCCCGGAACACGAATCGGAACAACGGCGAGGCGGTGAAACAGGTCCTCGCGGAACTTGCCGACCGCGATCTCGGCCTGAAGGTCGCGGCTCGTGGCGCTGACGACGCGGACGTCGACCCTCATTTCTCGGGTTCCGCCGACGTGCGCAAACGTCTGTTCCTGTAGGACGCGAAGGATCCGCGCTTGGGTCTCGAGCGGCATGTCGGCCACTTCATCGATGAACAGCGTTCCTTCGTGAGCCTGCTCGAAGAGGCCGATCCGCGGTGGGCTGTTGACGCCCTCCGCTCCCGCTTCGGAGCCGAACAGTTCGATCTCGACCCGATCCGGACCCAGCCGCGCGGCATTGAGCACGATGAAGGGCCCCTCGGCCCGCCGCGAGCGTCGGTGGAGCAGCCGCGCAGCGACTTCTTTGCCGGATCCTGGGGGCCCGCTGATCAAGACTCGACTCCCCGTGGGGGCGACGCGTTCAATCGATTGGCGCAATGCGTTGGCCGCGGCGGATTGGCCGACGAACTCGCTGTCCTGGCCGGCCCGAAGCCGAAGCTCCTCGTTCTCGCGCCGCAACCGGGCGGCCTCGATCGCCCGGCGGGCCGCCAGAAGCAAGCGGTCGGCCGTGAACGGCTTCTCGATGAAGTCGTAGGCGCCCTGCTTGATCGCGGTGACGGCTGTCTCGATGTTGCCGTGTCCACTGATCACCAGGACCGGGACCTCTGGAAAGGACGCGTGAACGACATCGAGAAGCTCGAGTCCATCGAGTTCGCTGCCCTCGAGCCACACGTCGAGCACGAGGAGGTTGGGAACGCGGTCCTCGACGGCGGCAATCGTCTCGCGACTGTTGGCCGCGGTCCGTACGTGATAGCCCTCATCGGCCAACAACCCGGAAACCAAGTCGCGAATATCGGCCTCGTCGTCGACGATGAGTATCTCTTGGCTCATGAGCTACTCCGCGGCGTGGGGCAAGGGTGGCGAGTCGATTGCTCGCTTGACGCTGCGATCGAACGTCATGCGAACCCGTGCGCCTCCTCCCGGGCGATCCTCGAGGGCCATCCGTCCACCGTGTTCGTGCACGATGCGTTGGACGATCGCGAGGCCGAGGCCGGTCCCCTTGGCGCGAGTCGTCACATAGGGCTCGGTCAGCTTGCTTCGTTCGGCGCCGAAGCCAGGTCCGTTGTCGTCGACCAGCAGCTCGACCACATGCTCGTCGCCCTGCACCGTGACTCTCACCTCGGGTTTCGCCGGGCGATCCGTCCATTCGCCCAGCGCCTGGGAAGCATTGATGATGAGATTGTCGATCGCTTGGCCGAGCTGGCGTTGGTCGCAAACCATGGGAACCGGGATCGGCGGGACCTCGACGGTGATCGCCAGGTTCGGATGTGCAATCTGGCCAGCAACGACGCACTGTCGCGCGATGGCGGCGAGGTCTTCTTCGTGGAACTCCGGCGCCGGCATCCGGGCGAAATTCGAGAACTCATCGACCATCCGGCGGATGTCTTCGACTTGGCGCACGATCGTATCGGTGCACTGTGTGAACACCTCGGGAGACGAGCGTACTTCACCGAGGTATTTGCGACGCAGGCGTTCCGCCGACAGCCGGATCGGCGTCAACGGGTTCTTGATCTCGTGCGCAATGCGTCGAGCGATGTCGCTCCACGCCGCTCGTCGCTGCGCGGCCACGAGATCCGACACGTCGTCGAAGGTCACAACGTAGCCCTGAACCGCCTCGTCCGTTCCCTCCCCCGCGATGCGGACCAACAGGCGTTTGATTTGTCCGCCACGCTCGAGGGTGATTTCTTTCTCGACCAGGCGACCCTGGCGACTCATGCATTGACCAAACTGCTCGGCCATCTCCGGCACCGCAGCCACGAACCCGCTCCCGGTCATGGCTTCGACCGTTGTCTCCAACAACAGAGCGGCTTTGCGGTTGGGCAGCGTGATCACGCCGTCACGATCGAGGCCGATCACGCCGGAGGAAACGCCCGACAGTACAGCTTCGGTGAACTGCCGCCGGAGGTCGAGTTGGCGATTGGCTTCGATCAACCGTTCGCGTTGGACCTCGAGCTGGTCGGCCATGCGATTGAAGGCCCGGCTCAGGGTTCCGAATTCGTCGGCCACCCGGCCTTCGGTGACGCGCGCGCTGAGGTCGCCGGTCCGCAGTCGCTCGGTCGCTCGCACCAGCCCCGAGATCGGGTGGACGAGTCGGTCCGCCTGCAACAGGCCCAGCCAGATCGCGACCACCAGCAGCAAAAGGGCGATCACGGCGAAAACGAGGCCGAAATTGACCTGAATTCCGAGGAGCCCGCCCTGCCGCGCTTGATATTCGCGTTGCGCGCGATCGAGGCGTTGCAGGTAGGCGAGCACCGTCGGATCGAGGAATCGTCCGACGAACAGGAACAGGTCGTTGTCTCCGGGAATCTGGACCAGGGCATGCGCCCGATCATCGCCGCTGCGCAGAAAGACCGTCTCGCCCCGTCGTGCCCGTTCGATCGCTGTCGGGTCCGGCGGGTTCGATTCAAGCGAGAAGGCAAGGCTCGAGTGCGCAAAGACGCGTAGATCGCCGGTTACGACAATCGCCTCGGCCAACTGGCGGAAGTCGGCGAGCGCCGTCAGGAACTGGTTGCGGACGATGAAGGGACGCTGGCTGAAAAGCCGGTCTTCGTTGACCGCAAGAGCGACCGCGACTGCGTCCGCCGCGATGGTCTTGCGCTGTTCGTCAGCGTAGGCGAGGGCCACGCGGCGCGATTCTTCGAGGGCCGTCGTTACCGGGTCGGAGAACCAGGCTTGGACCCCCTGGACGATGAACAGGACCGCGAATGCGGCCAGGACGATCGTCGGGGCCATGGCCATCATCGCCAAAAGCCCGGCCAGCCGGAGATGGAGCCGTGACCCGGCCGCGCCGCGGCGGTGCTGACGCCACAGCGCTATGATCCGTCTGAGGACAAAGACGCTCAGAACCAACAGGAGCGCCACGTCCGCCAAGACCAGGACTCGCGCCGACCAGCCCCCTGGGTCGAACGGCCAATCGCGATTAAGTGCGAGGAAGGTCGCGACGCCCAGGAACGGGGTCAACGCGACCAAGCTGTAGCCCAACCAGCGTCGGCTCAGCCTGAGATCAATCGCAGTGGTTTGGCTGAGTTCGGTCAACGGCTCGCGCTAGGTGTTGCAGAAACATCGCCACGCGGTTGCACCGCCACACTCGGCGGCGTCACCTGTGGTATTATTGCATCACTCGTCGCCGCGAACCACGGGAATTTGCAACTCACGCAATTTCTTGCGGAGCGTGTTTCGATTGAGCCCGAGCAGCTCTGCCGCACGCAGTTGATTTCCATGTGTCGCCTTGAGCGCCAGCGCGAGCAGCGGGCGCTCGATCTCCCGCAACACCCGTTCGTGCAGTCCGGCCGGTGGCAGTTGCGCGCCGTGGGCGGCGAAGTAACGGGCGAGCTGCGTCTCGACCGCCTCCGACAGGTTTGCCGAGGCCTCTGGCGTTGCGCCTGCGCCCTGGGGATCGGTGGCCGACAATGCTCGAGCGACCGTCTCGCCGTCGATCGGATCCGCCGGACTGAGGACGACGATCCGCTTGATGACATTCTCGAGTTCGCGGACGTTCCCCGGCCAACGATGAGCCGCCAGTTGCTCGAGGGCGTCGGTGGTCAAGCGACGTGGCATGCCCTCGGAAGGCGCAGATTGTCGAAGAAAATGGCGAACGAGGTCGGGCAGATCCGACAAGCGCTCGCGAAGCGGCGGAACGCGGAGGGGTACGACGTTGAGGCGGTAGAACAGATCGTCGCGAAACAGCCCCTGCTCGACCAACGAGCGGAGCGGCCGGTGGGTTGCCGCGATTACGCGAATGTCGACGCGAATCGGAGAACGTCCGCCGACCGTCGTGAACTCGCCCTCCTGGAGCACGCGCAGCAGCCGCGTCTGGGCTTCGAACGGCATGTCACCAATCTCGTCCAGAAACAACGTTCCCCCGTGGGCCTGCTCGAAGCGGCCGACTTGCCGATTGGCGGCGCCCGTGAAGGCACCCTTCTCGTGTCCGAACAGTTCGCTTTCGATCAACTCGCGGGGAATGGCCGCCATGTTGAGGGCGACGAACGGGCCGTGTCGCCGCTTGCCGAAGTCGTGCAGGACGCGCGCCACCAGTTCTTTGCCGGTTCCCGACTCGCCCGTGATCAACACCGTCAGGTCGGTCGCAGTCAGTCGTGCAATGGCCCGATAGATGTCTTGCATGGCGGCGGAACGGCCGACGATCGGTAGCCCCTCTGCGCCAGACGACGGGGCATCCGCCGGCGGCGAACTCGCCGAAAGTGCCTTGCTAACAACAGATATCAACCGATTGATATCAAATGGTTTTGCAATGTACTCGTAGGCACCTCGCTCGGTCGCCCGCAATGCGGTCATGATCGTACTCTGGGCGCTCATGACGATGACCGGCAGGTCGGGGCGGAGCTTTCGGATGCGTGGCACGAGATCGAGCCCATCTTCATCGGGCATGACGACGTCGGTGATGACGAGTTGGCCGTCGCCGGCTTCGATCCATTGCCAGAGCGCCGCGGCGGTGGACGCGGTCCGAACCTCATAACCGGCTCGCCCGAGCGCCTGGGCGAGCACCTTGCGGATCGCGGTATCGTCGTCGGCGATCAGAATGGTGGCATTCATGGCGCGCGTCCGTCCGACGCGAGCGGCAGGCGTACGCGGAACACCGTGCGGTGTGGTGCGGAGTGCCATTCGATGGCGCCGCCGTGATCGTCGACGATCTTGGCGACTAGAGACAGACCGAGCCCGGTTCCACCGCGCTTGGTCGTGACGAATGGGTCGAAGAGGTGCGGCCGAATCTCCTCGGCGACCCCGCGTCCGTTGTCCTGAATGGTAACTTCGAGGGGCAGGTGCACGCGGTCATCGGAGCCCGGGCGTGACAGGCGCAACCCATGCCGGTAGGACGTCGCGAGCGTAATTTCGCCGCCGTGGGGCTCGACCGCCTCGGCTGCGTTCTTCACCAGATTGAGAAAGACCTGGATCAGCTGATCGCGGTGGCCCCAGACCTCTGGCAGAGATGGATCGTAGGACTCACGGAACGCAACGTGACTGGCGAACCCTGCTTGGGCGATTCGGCGCACGTGATCGATGACTTGGTGGATGTTGACGGGCCCGCGCGGCACCGGTCGACGATCCGAGAACATCTCCATGCGGTCGACCAGCGCACAGATGCGATCGGTTTCATCGCAGATCAATTGGGTGAGTTCACGGTCATCGGTGGCAAGGTTCTGTTCGAGAAGCTGCGCTGCCCCGCGGATCCCCGACAGTGGGTTCTTGACCTCGTGGGCGAGTACGGCCGCCATGCTGGTCACCGAACGCGCTGCATCGCGGTGCGCCAACTGGTGATCCATGCGCTGGGCGATCGCCTGGTGATGCAGCATGAACGTCACGCACCCCGGGACCTCGGGCATCGGCGAGACCTGGATGTCGACGACGCTCGAGCCCGTGCGATGGGAATCGACCCGCGCGCCATGCTCATAGACGGCCAGGCCGGTACGATGAACCTGGTTCACCAGCCCGAGCAGCGGACTGTCGGGCGGGAACAGGTGATCGAGGAACGAGGACTGCAACACGGTGGCGCTCGACCCAAAGAACTGCTCGGCGGCCGGATTGGCGTAACGCACGCGACGCGCCTCGTCGACGACCACCACCGGTGTCGGCAGTGCCCCGAGGATCGTCGCAGGTTCCAGCGCGATCGGCGAAGTCGCCGTCATTACGCCGCCTCGGCGAACGACGGTCGGTCGAAGAACTGCCGCAGCGCCCGCCGGACATCGCCGGGGTCGTCGCAGCGAACGAGATCGCGTCCGAGGATGGTTCCGCCCGCGACGTCGGCCAAGTACCAGACGAGATGCTTGCGCGCGATCCGTAGGCCCTGGCGCGGACCCTCTTCGGCCAACATCGCGTCGTAATGCTCCTCGATGATCGCCGCACGATCCTGCGCTCGCGGATCCGCCGACGGCGTCTCGCCGCGGAGCGATTGGGCGACCTGGCGCAGGAACCACGGGCGCCCGCGGGCGCCCCGGCCGATCATGACGCCATCGGCGCCAGAGGCACGCAGGGCTTGGTGTGCGTCGTCGCGGGTCAGGATGTCGCCGTTGACGATCACCGGGAGGCGTACCGCGTTCTTGACCTCGCACACGAACGCCCAATCCGCCCTGCCATCGTAGAACTGATTTCGAGTCCGGCCGTGGACCGTCACCATTTGCGCCCCGCTGGCCTCCGCCATGCGGGCGAACTGGGGCGCATTGCGCGTGCGATCGTCCCACCCGGTGCGCATCTTGACGGTGACGGGCACGTTGACCGCCTTCACGGTCGCTTCGATCAGGCGCCGCGCGAGGTCGGGCTCGCGCATCAGCGCCGAGCCGCATTGTCCGGCCACCACTTTGCGTGCCGGACAACCGAAGTTTATGTCGATGATCTGGGCGCCGAGGTCGACCGCCAGTCGTGCGGCGTCGGCCAACACCTCGGGTTCACGCCCGGCCAACTGCACCGCGAGCAACTCGTCGCGGTCGGCCGCGGCTTGGCGCAAGCTGCGCGTGCCGGCATGGATCAGTTCGCGGCTGGCGATCATCTCCGAGAACGCCACGACCCCGCCATGGCGCCGGGCCATGCGGCGAAACGGGCGGTCGCTGATGCCCGACATCGGCGCCAGGAATACGGGGTCGGCAATGGTCAGCGGGCCGAGGTTGATGGCCATAATCTGGGCAGTCTTTGACGATGCTGAAATTATGGGCAAGTTAGGCTTCGGCAGTGGCCGGCGCAAGCTCGGCAACCGATGACGCAGATTTAGTGGGAGCGCTCGCCTCGACATGCGATACCAGCCGGTCAAATGGCCACCATCGCTTTGATTCTCGCGGCCGGCAGCGGGGTCCGCCTCGGCAGTCCGCTCGCCAAGCAGTACCTTCGTCTCGGCGGCATCCCCCTGCTCCGTCACTCGGTCGAGCGATTCTTGGCTCACCCCGCGATCGAGTCCGTCAGGGTCGTGATCCGCGGCGACGACCGCTCGGACTACGACGCGGCAACGACCGGCCTCACCCTGTTGTCGCCGGTGACCGGTGGTACGACGCGCCAGGAGTCCGCACGGCTCGGCCTGGAGAGTCTGGCGGGCGAAGCGCCGACATGCGTGCTCATTCACGATGCTGCCCGCCCGTTTCCCGGGGCGGCTCTGGTCGACCGGCTGCTCGCCGCGCTCGTGCATGTTCCTGGCGCGATCGCCGGCGTCCCGCTGCGCGATACCTTGAAGCGGGAATGTGACGGGATGGTCGCGGCCACAGTCCCGCGCGAAGGCCTGTGGCGGGCGCAGACGCCTCAAGCGTTTCGCTACGCGGCAATCCTCGCCGCCCATCGCCAAGCCGCGGGCCGAGACGACCTGACCGATGACGCCGCAGTGCTCGAGGCGGCGGGGGGCGCCGTGCAGTTGGTGGCGGCCGACGACGCCAACCTCAAGGTCACGGATGCCGGCGACCTGGCACTGGCCGAGCGTTGGTGGCGCGGCGGCGGCGAGATGCGCGTCGGATCGGGTTTCGACGTTCACCGTCTTGGTCCGGGAACAGGACTTCACCTCTGCGGCGTATGGCTGCCCGGCGATCGCACGTTGATCGGGCATTCGGACGCCGACGTTGCACTCCACGCCCTGACCGATGCGATGTTGGGCGCCATCGGGGCCGGCGATATCGGGGTTCATTTTCCCCCAAGCGATCCCCGCTGGCGCGGCGCTCCGTCGCGCCTGTTTGTCGCCCACGCGGCCGCGCTTCTCCGCACGCAGCGGGCCGAACTCGTGAACCTCGATCTCACGATCATCTGCGAGCGCCCGAAGGTTGCCCCCCACCGCGCGGCGATGGTGGCCGCGCTGGCCGACCTGCTGGCGATCCCCCGGGGACGCATCAGTGTCAAAGCGACCACGACCGAGGGGTTGGGTTTTGCCGGGCGTGGCGAGGGCATCGCGGCGCAGGCCGTCGTTTCGGTCAGGCTCGGCGACGCGCCGTGACGAGCCCGTCGCGCCTGCCCCCGGGGCTTTCGTTTGGCCATCCTGTCGCCGTGATCGCCACGGTCGGCGGTGTCGGTCTGCTACCTCGGGCTCCTGGCACGTGGGGATCCCTCGTTGCACTCCCGCCCGCCTGGCTGATCGTCGCACAATGGGGTTGGTTGGGTTTGCTCCTCGGGGTCGTTCTCGTCACGCTGATCGGGGTGTGGGTGGCCGACCGATTCACCCAGCGCGCCGGCGTCGCCGACCCGGGGATCGTCGTGATCGACGAGGTCGCCGGTCAGTGGTTCGCCCTCGCCGCCCTGCCGCTCGACCCCTTCTGGTACGCGGCCGGGTTCGTCGCGTTTCGTTTCTTCGACATCGTCAAGCCGTGGCCAGTGAGTTGGGCCGACCGCAGCTTGCGGGGTGGCCTGGGCGTCATGGTCGACGACCTGCTGGCCGGTCTCTACGCTGTGCTCGTGCTGCTGATCGCCCTCTGGCTCACGGATAGCGTCGTTGTTTTCTGAAGCCCATCTGACCTTGGCGCGCCGAGTCCTCGAGGGCTGTCGTGCCCGCGGCGTGATGCTGGCCACAGCCGAATCCTGCACCGGCGGTCTTATCGCGGCGTGTCTGACGGAGATCGCGGGGTCGTCCGATGTGGTGGATCGCGGGTTGGTCACGTACTCGAACGACGCCAAGGAAACGCTCCTCGGGGTTCCAGCGTCTGCCTTGCGCGAGCACGGCGCCGTCAGCGAGCCGGTGGCGCGCGCCATGGCCGAGGGAGCGTGCGCTCGCTCGCGGGCCGCCCTCGCCGTGTCCTGCACGGGGATCGCCGGACCCGGCGGCGGCTCGCGCGAAAAGCCGGTCGGGCTCGTTCATCTCGCGTGCGCCATGGCCGGTCGGGACACGCTCCACCTGCGCCAGACCTATGGCAACATGGGTCGCAACGCTATTCGCCTCGCAACTTTGGAGGACGCCCTGCGTCTCGTCCTCCGCCAACTCGGAGAACCACTCCCGTGACTCAGATGATGCGCGCCGTCGTGGCCGATGCCCCGGGCGGACCCGAGGTGCTGCAAGTCCGGCAACTGCCGGTGCCGGAGCCGGGTCCGGGCGAGGTGCGCCTGCGCGTCGCCTACGCCAGCATGAATCCGATGGATACGTTCGCACGCCAGGGCCTGGTGCCGTGGCTGCGCGTTCCCTGGCCGTTCGTGCCCGGGATTGAGCACGCGGGCGTCGTCGACAAGGTGGGTCCGGGGGTCGATCCGACCATGATCGGCAAGCGTTATCACTCGCGAAACTACTGGGGTGGCAACGCGGACTATTCGGTGGCGCCGCTCGCCAATGTCGCGCCGATGGCCGAAGGCTTGGATTGGCGCGTCGGGACCTGCTACGCCGGCATGACCTACACCGCATACCACGCGCTCCACACCGCGGCACGCATGCGGGCGGGCGACTGGTGCCTGTTCCATTCCGCCGCCGGACCGATCGGCATCATGCTGGCGCAAATCGCCAAGGAAGCCCGTGGCCATGTCATCGGCCTGTGCAGCGCGCGGAAGTTCGATTACGCGCGGCCGTTCGGCTTCGATCACCTGATCGACTACGGCGTCGCCGGCTGGGACAAACAGGTGATGGAGATCACCAAAGGGCTCGGGGTCGATGTCATCGTCGACGGCAATCAGGGCCCCGAGGCCGACAAGAACTACGAGGTCGTCGCGCCGGGCGGTCACGTGATCTACATCGGGGCCACCGCGGGCGCGCCGGCGCCCGATGTGAGTCCGCGCAAGATGATCTACAAGTCGGCATTCATGGGCGGCTTCAACCTGACGGTCCTCGAAAAGCGCCGTGGCGATGCGCGCGACAACGCCCTCGTGCTCGAACGCATCCGGTCAGGCCGCTGGACGGTGCCGATCAGCGAAGAGGTGACCCTCGAACAAGTGCCGGATCTGCATCGTCGCTTCGCACGACGCGAGATCAAAGGCCGGGTCGTCGTCCGCGTCGGCGGCGAACTCAACCACCACGGCTGATGGACCAACCCAAGTCGCCGACGGCCATCGCCGTGCCCGAGGGGCGCGCCCGCGTGCTGTTGCTCGGCGCCGTCATCTCGATGACGGCCGTGAGCCACGCCTCGCAGCAATTGTTCTTGCCTGCCGTTCCCGTGATCGCCGAGGAGTTCGGCATCTCCCTCGGCCTTACCCAGGTCGCCACCACGGTGTCGATGGTCTGCATGGCGGTTGCCATGCTGTTCTACGGCCCGCTGTCGGACAAGTTCGGCCGCAAGCCCGTGATGTTCGCGGGCGCCGCGGGCTTCCTCACCGGCTCGCTGATCGCCGCGTCGGCCACCTCGATCGAGATGCTGCTGCTCGGTCGTCTGTTGCAGGCGGTCGGCGGTGCCGCGGGTTTCGTCGTCGGCCGCGCGATCGTGCGCGATCTCTACGGTGCCGAGCGATCGGCGGGCGTGCTCGGGACGATGACCATGGTGATCGTTGCCGCACCGATGGCCGCCGTGGTGATCGGCGGGGCGCTCACCGACTACGTCGGTTGGCGCGCCGTGTTCGTCCTCACCTTGGCGCTCGGCTTGGGGTCGACGCTCCTCCTCTGGCGCTTCGTGCCATCGGGCCTCCGCGGCACGCTCGCCTCGCCCTCGGTCGGCACGCTGGTGCGCGGCTACGGTCGCCTGCTGCGTTCGCCCCTGTTCATCGGTTTCGCCGGCCAGGGGGCAGTTTCGGTCGGTTCGTTCATGGCGTTCATGGGCGTTGCGCCCTACCTAATGCACGAGGTGCTGCGTCGTCCGGCGATCGAGTTCGGCGTCTATTTCGCCCTCGTCACCGTCGTCTTCATGTTGTCCAACTTCGCCGGCGGCCGGCTCTCGCGCCACGTCGGGATCGAACGCATGGTGGCGTTCGGCGGCCTCGTGGCGACGCTCGGAACGTTCGCCGGGATGACCTGGTTCGGCATTGCCGGGCTTGGCATCGCCGTCCTCTTCCTTACCTCCACCGTTGCATCGATCGGCAATGGTCTATCCATGCCCAACAACCAGGCCGGTGCGCTCAACGTCATCCCCGAGTTGGCCGGCACCGCGTCGGGGGGTGCCGCGTTCCTGCAGACGCTATCGGGCGCCATTTTCATCCAGATCGCCGCGATCCTCACGAGCGACAGTGGTTGGCCGCTGTTCGCGGCCATGCTGACCGCCTCGACGTTGTCGTTCGTCTTCGGCATGATCCCGTTCCTGTTGCGCGGCAGACAGCCGCGCGCCTGAACCACGATCGAACAGGGGAGAACGAACGTCATGGCGAAAATGCGAGCCGTCGTCGTCGAAGCGCCGGGCGACCCGAGCGTGCTCAAGATTCGCGAGCGCGAGATCCCGACGCCTGGGCCGGGGCAGCTTCGCATCAAGGTCGCGTATTGCGCGCTCAACCCGCTCGACACGCATTCCCGCGCCGCTCGGGTCAAGTGGAATGCTCCCACCATGCCCTACACGCCGGGCTACGAGTTCGCGGGCCTCGTCGATGCCGTGGGCGACGGAGTCGACCCGTCGTGGCGCGGCCGGCGCGTGGCCTCGATCGGGCAATGGGGCGGCAACGCCGACTACGCGGTCGTGACGCCAGCTCGGCTGCGCGAGGTGCCACGCGACTTCGATTGGAAACTCGCGGCCTGCTATGGCACCACCGGCCCGACGGCCTGGCACATGGTGCACTCGGTCGCGCGCGTGAAGTCGGGCGACACGGTGGTAGTGCACTCGGCGGCGGGTTCGGTAGGCGCGCTCACCGCACAGATCGCGCGCGATTGCGGCGCCACCGTCATCGGCCTCGTCGGCAGCGCGGAACGCGCCAGGTACGCGAAGTCCGCGGGTTGCCACCACGCGATCGATCGCCGCGCCGTCAACTGGGCCGACGAGGTCCTTCGCCTGACGAACGGCAAAGGGGGGCAAGCGATCTTCGACGGCGTCGGCGGCAGCGACGCCGCGCTCAACTACAAAGCGATCGCGCCGCTCGGCAACGTCGTCTACCTGGGCCAGATGGGCGGCCCGATTCCCGACGTCAACGTCTCGATGCTGATCGGCAAGTCGTTCAGCGTCACGGGCTTCGTCCAGTATTTCCATCAGGACGCTACCAACTATGCCGAGGAGAAAGACCTGATCGCCAATCTCAAGAGCGGCCGTTGGCGCCTACCGATCGAGCGCATCGAGCCGCTCGATAAGGTGGCCGAGATGCACGACCTGTTCGAGAAGCGTCAGCTCCTGGGTCGGACGCTGTTCAAGGTCGGCGGAGATCTCTGAGCGTGCGTTGCGGCGTACTCGCGATCGGTCTGCTCCTCGTCCTCGCCACGGGCCCAAGCCACGGCCAGGGGCGAAGCAGCGGGACTCGTACGATCGATGCGACCGCGGCGCGTCTCGTGTTCGGGCCCTCCGCGATGACGTTGCGCGACGTGCAGGAGACGACGAACGCCGAACGCACGACGCAGGTCTATCGCTTCACGTGGCCCAAGTACCGGGTGTTCTCGGGCAATGTGCAGTACGTGCGCATTCGCGGACCGATCCTGAAGTCGGTCGAGACGCCGGCCGATGCCGACCGGGCGTTCAAGGACCTCTGGCCGCGCCACCGCAGCAATCCGCCCCGGAACATCGAGAAGATCGAGGCAGGCTCGTTGCTCGGCTACTTCGCGCGACGCACCAGCGCGGTGGCGTGCGGCTATTTCTTCCTGAACGATCCCTCGCCCGCCTATCAGGGATCGCTCCAGGGCTACGTCGCCGGCGAGTTCTGCGCCGCCGAGGGCAACAGCGTTTCGCCGCAGGAGGCCGAGGCGTTCCTCGCGGTCTTGCGCCCCTGGGTGCGGGCGATCCGACTCAACTGATTCAGGCCGGGCGGGGCGCCGGCTGGCCGTTCGCCGGCCCATAGATCGCGTCGGCGCGCTCTTCGAAGGCGCGCACCATGCGATGCACGGCTTCGGTGAACACGGTGCCGATCAGTTTTTCTAAGAGCGCCGAGCGAAACTGGAAATCGACGTAGAAGTCGATCAGCGTCGCTTCGGGGCCATCGGCCGGAAGGAACCGCCAGCGGTTGGTCAGGTATTTGAACGGGCCGTTTTCGTAGGTGACGTCGATGCGGTCGGGTGGCAGCAGCGTGACCCGCGAGGTGAACTTCTCGCGGAAGAACTTGTAGCCGATCACGAGATCGGCGGTGAGCACGTTGCCCTCGCGTCGGTTGACGCGCGAGGCGACGCACCACGGCAGGAACTCGTGGTAGCGGTCGATGTCGGCGACCAGCGCGAACAGCTGTTCACGCGGGTGCGGAAGTCGGCGCTGTTCGGCGTGGGTGGGCACGATCGACTAACGGGTGGCGGCGAGTTTGGCGGCGCGCGCCGCCTTGAGACGTGCGAAGTCATCACCCGCGAGGTAACTCGAACGGGTGAGCGGCGAGGCCGACACCATCAGGAATCCCTTGGCCGATGCGTGCCGCGAATAATCGGCGAACTCCTCGGGCGGCACGAAACGGGACACGGCCAAGTGCTTGACGGTCGGCTGCAGGTACTGGCCGATCGTCAGGAAGTCGACGTCGGCCGCGCGCAGGTCGTCCATCACCTGGAGGATTTCGCTGCGCTCCTCGCCCAACCCGACCATGAGCCCCGACTTCGTGAAGATGCCGGCGTCGAGTTTCTTCACGCTGTCGAGCAGCCGCAGCGAATGGAAATAGCGCGCCCCGGGGCGGACGTGCGCATAGAGCCGCGGTACGGTCTCGAGGTTGTGGTTGTAGACATCGGGGCGCGCCGCGACGACCGCTTCGATCGCACCGGGCTTGCGCAGGAAGTCGGGCGTCAGCACCTCGATCGTCGTCGCGGGCGAGCGCGCGCGGATGCGTTGGATCACCTGGACGAATTGCGCGGCGCCGCCGTCCTCGAGATCGTCACGATCGACCGAGGTGACGACGACGTGTGCCAAGCCGAGCTCTTTGACGGCGATCGCGACGTGCTCGGGCTCGAAGGGATCGACGCCTCGCGGCCGCCCGGTGGCCACGTTGCAGAAGCCGCAGGCGCGCGTGCACACGTCGCCCAGGATCATCACTGTGGCGTGCTTCTGCGTCCAACACTCGCCGATGTTGGGGCACGCCGCCTCCTCGCACACGGTGTTGAGCTTCAAGCGCCGCATCAACGCGTGGGTCTCGTGGTAGGCCTTCGAGGTCGGCGCCTTGACGCGGATCCACGCGGGCTTGCGCTGGATCGGATTGTCCGGCCGATGGGCCTTCTCGGGATGGCGAAGGTCGCCCATCACCCCTCCGACTTTCGCCGAAACAAAGCCAATGTTCCGTTTGATATCAATATCTTACCTGTTGCGACTCGTTCGCAATTAGAAAAACTCATGCGCGATCAACGACTTGCGCCGGGTGGCCCGTCGGCACCCGGCGCTGCCTCCGGCGCCTCAGATATGGAGGGTTCGTTTGAACGCATCAAGCACCGACTCGTGCATCATCTCCGAGAGCGTCGGGTGCGGAAAGATGGTGTGCATCAACTCGGCCTCGGTCGTCTCCATCGTCTTGGCGATGGTGTAGCCCTGGATGAGTTCGGTGACCTCGGCGCCGATCATGTGGGCGCCCAACAGCTCCCCGGTCTTGGCATCGAACACGGTCTTGATGAGCCCCTGGTCCTCGCCGAGCGCGATGGCCTTGCCGTTGCCGACGAAGGGGAAGCGCCCGACGTTCACCGTGTGGCCCTTTTCCTTGGCCGCGGCTTCGGTGAGGCCGACGCTCGCCACCTGCGGCTGGCAGTAGGTGCAGCCGGGAATGTTGCTCACCGACATCGGGTGCAACCCCTTGACCCCGGCGATGCGTTCCATGCACAGCACGCCCTCGTGCATCGCCTTGTGCGCGAGCCAGGGCGGGCCGACGAGATCGCCGATCGCATAGATGCCCTTGGCGCCGGTCTCGAGCCATTCGTTGACGACGACGTGGCTCTTCTCGACTTTGATGGCGGGCACGGTGTCGAGGCCGACGTGCTCGACGTTGCCGGTGATGCCGACGGCGAGGATCACCTGCTCGACGGCGATCTGTTCGCTCTTGCCCGCCGACTCGACGGTGACGATCGCCCCCGGACCGCCCGGTGCGATCTTGGTCACCGTCGTGCTGGTCAGGATCTTCATGCCCTGTTTCTCGAAGGCACGCCGCGCCATCTTCGAGATCTCCTCGTCCTCGACCGGCAGCACGCGAGGCAGCACCTCGACCACCGTCACCTCGGCCCCGAGCGTGCGATAGAAGCTTGCGAACTCGATGCCGATCGCGCCCGAACCGATGACGAGCAACGACTTCGGCATCTTGGGCGGCACCATCGCCTCGCGGTAACTCCAGATCAGCTTGCCGTCGGCCTTGATCGTGGGCAGATCGCGGGCACGCGCGCCCGTCGCGAGCACGATGTGTTTGGCGGCCAACTCGGCCACGGTCTTGCCGTCCTTGGTGACATGGACCCGGCCCGCGCCGGCCAGCGCGCCCTGCCCGTCGATGACGTCGATCTTGTGCTTCTTCATGAGGCCCTTGACGCCGTTCGACAGGCGTTGGGCCACGGCCCGGCTGCGTTTGACGATCTTGTCGAGATCGAATTTCACGTCCTTGGCCGAGAAGCCGAACTCGTCCAGGCGATGCAACAGGTGCCAGATCTCCGAAGACCGCAGCAAAGCCTTAGTCGGGATGCAGCCCCAGTTGAGACAGATACCGCCCAGGTGTTCGCGTTCGACGATCGCCGTCTTGAACCCGAGTTGGGCCGAGCGGATCGCCGCGACGTAGCCGCCGGGACCGCTGCCGATGATGACGACGTCGTAGGCTTGAGGCATCGTTACCCTTCCGTAGGCGCGACGGTGAGGGGGCCCCTCACCCGCTCGCTTCGCTCGCGACCTCTCCCCAATGGGGAGAGGTCTTCGGTCCTTACAACAACATCGTCATCGGGTCTTCGAGGTAGCCCTTGATCGCGCCCAGAAGCCTGGCGCCGAGCGCACCGTCGACGACGCGGTGATCGCAGGAGAGCGTGCAGGTCATCACCGTGGCGACGGCGAGCGCGCCCTGTTTGACGACCGGCCGCTGCTCGCCGGCGCCGACCGCGAGGATGGCACCCTGCGGCGGGTTGATCACGGCGTCGAACTGCTTGATGCCGTACATGCCGAGGTTGGAAATGCTGAACGTGCCGCCCTGGTATTCTTCGGGCATCAGTTTGCCGTCCCGCGCCCGTTTGGCGAGTTCGCGCATCTCGTTCGAAATTTGCGCCAGGCCCTTGTGGTCGGCGTTTCGGATGATCGGCGTGATCAGGCCGGCGTCGAGCGCGACGGCGATGGAAATATCGACGCTGGTGTACTGCAGGATCGCCCTGTCGGTCCAACTGGCGTTGGCCGCCGGCACCTTCTTGAGCGCCAGCGCCGAGGCCCGGATGACGAAGTCGTTGACCGAGAGCTTGTAGCCCTCCTTCTCGCCGCGGCCGTTGAGTTCCTCGCGCAGCTTCGACAGGCGATCGATCTCGCAGTCGATCGTCAGGTAGAAGTGCGGCACGTGCTGCTTGGCTTCGGTCAGGCGACGCGCGATGACGCGCCGCATGTTGGTGGTCGGGACCTCGATGTAGGCCGCGCCGGGCTGCACCGGCGCCGCGGGCCGGATCGCGGCGGCCGTCGGCGTCGTGGCGATCGCGGCGGGACGACCGCCCGACAGCGCGGCGTCGATGTCGGATTTGACGATGCGGCCCTTGGGACCGCTCCCGGCCAGTCCCTGAAGCGACAGTCCGGCCTGCGCGGCCATGCGTTTGGCGAGCGGGCTCGCGATGACGCGTTCGTTGCCACCGCTCGCGGCGGGCATCGCACCCGCCGGCGGCGTGGCCGACGCCGTGGGACGGACCGAGGGCGCCGCCGGCGTCGTGGCGACAGGGGCCGGTTTCGCGGCGGGTTTGGCGGCCGGCGCGGCCGCGCCCAGCGCCGCGGCGTCTTCGCCGTCCTCGAGCAGATAAGCGATCACGCTGTTGACCGCGACGCCTTCGGTCCCTTCGGCGACGGCGATCCGGCCGAGCGTGCCGTCATCGACGGCCTCGACCTCCATGGTCGCCTTGTCGGTTTCGACCTCGGCGATGACGTCGCCGGCGCGGATCTTGTCGCCGACCTTGACCAGCCACTTGGCGACGGTGCCCTCCGTCATCGTCGGAGACAGCGCGGGCATGGTGATGGACTTTGGCATGATGAACTCTCCCGTCCGTTAGGTGCGGTAACAGACGTGTTTGACGGCGGACATGATCTTCTGTGGGCTCGGCAGGGCGAGCGCCTCGAGGTTGGCGGCGTAGGGCATCGGCACGTCTTCGCCCGTCACCCGCACCATCGGGGCGTCGAGGTCGTCGAAGGCGTCTTCCATCAGGATGGCGGCGATCTCCGAACAGATGCCGCACGCCGGCCAGCCCTCCTCGACGGCGACGATGCGGTTGGTCTTCTTCACCGAGGTGACGATGGCGGCGCGATCGAGCGGACGCAACGTGCGCAGGTCGATGACTTCGGCGTCGATCCCCTCCTCGGCCAACTGTTCGGCGGCCTTGAGCGCGTCGCGCACCTGGATCGAGAACGCGACGATGGTCACGTCCTTGCCCGGGCGGACCACGCGGGCCCGGCCGATCGGCAGCACGAAGTCGTCGAGTTTGGGGACTTCGAACTCCTGGCCGTAGAGGATTTCGTTCTCGAGGAAGATCACCGGGTTGGGGTCGCGGATCGCCGCTTTCAGGAGGCCCTTGGCATCGGCCGCCGAATAGGGCGCGATCACCTTGAGGCCGGGCACGCTCGCGTACCACGCCGCGAAGTTCTGCGAGTGCTGCGCCGCGACGCGCGCGGCGGCGCCGTTCGGCCCGCGGAACACGATCGGCACGGGCATCGTGCCGCCCGACATGTAGAGTGTCTTGGCCGCCGAGTTGATGATGTGATCGATCGCCTGGAGGGCGAAGTTGAACGTCATGAACTCGACAATCGGCTTCAGGCCGCGGTACGCGGCGCCGACGCCGATGCCGGCGAAGCCGTGTTCGGTGATCGGCGTGTCGATGACGCGATCGGCGCCGAATTCGTCGAGCAGTCCCTGGCTCACCTTGTAGGCGCCCTGGTATTGCGCCACCTCCTCGCCCATCAGGAACACGTGCGGGTCGCGACGCATCTCTTCGGCCATCGCGTCACGCAGGGCCTGTCGGACCGAAAGTCGTTCCATGGCGGTTCCGGCGGGAACCTCGGGGTCGGTGGCAATTGCGGCGCTCGCGGGTTTGGCCACGGCGGCGCTCGCGGGGCTCGGCACCGTCGTGCCGACCGCCTTGGCCGGCGCCGCGGCCGTGGCGATCGCCGCGGCGCTTTCGCCCTCGGCCAGGAGTTGCGCGATCACCGTGTTGACCGCGACGCCCTCGCTGCCCTCGGGCACGACGATCTTGCCGAGAATGCCTTCGTCGACGGCCTCGACCTCCATCGTCGCCTTGTCGGTTTCGACCTCGGCGATGACGTCGCCGGCCTTGATGCGATCGCCTTCCTTGACCAGCCACTTGGCGAGGTTGCCCTCGGTCATCGTCGGCGAGAGGGCCGGCATGAGAATCGCGGTCGGCATGCGGGCTCCTAGGCGCTGACGAGGATGTCGGTGTAGAGCTCGCTCGTCGCGGGCTCGGGACTCTGCTGCGCGAAGTCGGCGGCGTCGGTGACGATCGCCTTCACCTCCTTGTCGATCTCCTTGAGCTTGTCCTCGGTGGTCCATTCGAGGCGCAGCAGGAGATCGCGCACGTGGTCGATCGGGTCGCGTTCGCGGCGCACCTTGTCGACCTCCTCGCGCGAGCGGTACTTGGCCGGATCCGACATCGAGTGGCCACGATAGCGGTACGTCATGGCTTCGAGGATGTAGGGCCCTTTGCCCGAACGGCAGTGCGCCACGGCTTTGCCGGCGGCGTCACGCACGGCGAGCACGTCCATGCCGTCGCACGGCGCACCGGGGATGCCGAAGGCCTCGCCGCGTTTGTGGAACTTGGTCTGCACGGCGGAGCGCGAAACGGCGGTGCCCATGGCGTAGTTGTTGTTCTCGACCACGAAGATGACGGGCAGCTTCCACAGCGCCGCCATGTTGTAGCTCTCGGCGACCTGGCCCTGGTTGGCGGCACCGTCGCCGAAATACGTGACCGAAATCTCGTTGTTCTTGAGGTAGCGGTTGGCGAAGGCGAGCCCGGCGCCGAGCGCGACCGAGGCGCCGACGATGCCGTGGCCGCCGTAGAAATTCTTGTCGCGGGCGAACATGTGCATCGAGCCGCCCTTGCCGCGCGAGTAACCACCGGCCCGCCCGGTGAGTTCGGCCATGACGCCGCGGGCGGCCATGCCGCAGGCCAGCATGTGGCCGTGGTCGCGGTAGGTGGTGATCACCGCGTCCTTGTCGGTGAGCGCCGACTGGATGCCGACGACGACCGCCTCCTGGCCGATATAGAGATGGCAGAAGCCGCCGATCAGCCCCATGCCGTACATCTGGCCCGCCTTCTCCTCGAAGCGGCGGATCAAGAGCATCTCGCGGTAGTACTGGACCAGTTCGTCGGCGGTCGCTTCGACCTTGGGCGGCGGCTCGACGTTCTTCTTGCGCACCGGCTGGCTCACCATCACCACACTCCCCTCCCGGCCATACGGGCGGCCGAGGGGCGCCATGATAGGCACGCGTCGGACCTAAGACGAATATTTTCTTTTGTAGTCTATGTATCTGAAACTACGCTAAAAAACGACAATTAACTGAGATTAAGTTAAGAACGAAAATCCTCCCTCACCCGCTCGCTGCGCTCGCGACCTCTCCCGCCACGCGGGAGAGGTCGAACGGGCGGAGCGGAGCGACGACCGTTCGGGTGAGGGCTAGCGCCAACGCGGCGGAAGGCACGATGCCCCCCTCGCTCGCTACGCGAGCTGCTCCCCCCGGCTCGCTTCGCGGGGGGAGAGTTCTCGGCGAATCCTCCCCCGTGGAGCGTAGCGAGCGCAACGGGGGAGGTCGGCGCGAAGCGCCGGGAGGGGGTATCGTGTCGCACGCCCGCCGCGATGCTCCCCATGAGCATGAGGCACGCTGCCCCCCTCGCTCGCTACGCGAGCTGCTCCCCCCGGCTCGCTTCGCGGGGGGAGAGTTCTCGGCGAATCCTCCCCCGTGGAGCGTAGCGCAAACGGGGGAGGTCGGCGCGAAGCGCCGGGAGGGGGTATCGTGTCGCACGCGTTCTTGAACGTAGCGAAGCGACCGACGCGCTAACGCGCGGCGCGGTCGAACAGGACGACTTCGTTCTTGGCGGCGTAGCCGAGGACGGCGCGGGCGCGCTCTTCCAGGAGGTCGCGATCGAGCCGATCGGGCTTCAACAGGCCGACGCGATGTTCGACCCGCTCGCGCTCGGAGCGCAGCACCGCCAGGCGCTGCTCGGCGCTCGCCACTTGTTCGGACAGGCGGAGGTAGGCGATCAGGCCGCGGTCGCCCTGCACGTAGTGCACGCCGAAATAAGCGATCGCGACCACACAGAAGAACGGCGCGATCGCGGCGCGGGCGTGACGACGAAGTTCCCGGGCAAGTCCCATGGACTCGCTTGAATCACAGGCGATTCCCCGGGGTCAACCGCTTTGACTCCAGGAGCGAAACGCCTCCCGCAAAGACTCGCGTCGGTTGTCTTGGGGCACACCAGGGGTGGTGGTCCTTCGGAACATTCGAGAGTGTTCCGATAGATCGATCCCTACGCCGTCACCCTCATGAAGCGTTTGATCATCTCCGCAAGCTCGCGCCCAATCCGCACGCCTTCCGTCGCCAACTCGTCGCGGCGTTTTTCGAGCTGTTGGACCTCCTGGAAGATCGGTCGGGAGGCGGTCGCGGTCGATTGTGCACCCAGGGTCGCCAACCGTTCGCCCATGCGTTGTTCCAGGGAAATGGTCGCTGCGACGTTCTGATCCAGCCGTTTGAGCAGCGCCTCGAGATCGGCCGGCCCGTTGTGGGGAGTCTTGGCGCGATCCTCGTCATAAAGCCTGCGCGCCCGCTGCAGGGCCTCCGCATGTTTGCTGCGAAACAGGGCGACGGTCTGGGAATCGACATAGGGCGCCGTACTCGGTCGATCCAAACGGTCGATCACTTGAGCAATGTAGGGACGCAATATTCGCGATTCCTCGATTCTTGCTTC